>Ga0255765_1000771_pt1 | contig 42333 bp, 59 predicted proteins | sample 041ome_8_FD_179965 | JGI IMG/M metagenome (GOLD analysis project Ga0255765, IMG submission 179965) | Coastal salt marsh microbial communities from the Groves Creek Marsh, Skidaway Island, Georgia - 041407BS metaG (version 2) | ecosystem: Environmental > Aquatic > Marine > Intertidal zone > Salt...
AACAGTATTAGTAATATACGAACTAATAGAACATTTAGTTTATCCTTGGCTTGTTCCGCTTTTAGCAATTAAAGCCTTTGGATAATAGGAGAATAATTTGAATACCGACTTAACAAAAGAACAAAAAGACTACGCAACCTTTCTTCCGGCAATTAGTGGCTTCTATGCTACGTTTATCGGTAAGCAACGTCGTGAAGAATACGTAGACAAAAGTCGTATTCCTTTTCCAAACAACGAAATGGAAAGTCTTAATTGGTTTAACAAACAAAAAGGACTATTCAATTATCAATGGAGTCTATATTCCGCAGGACACGCAGAACTTGATATTAACAAGGACGCACCTAAAGAAGATATGATCCGTAACAGAGATCGTAACAACAGTTGGTTGTTAGGTGACTCAGGTGGATTCCAGATTGGTAAGGGCGTATGGGAAGGTGATTGGAAAGATCCTAATTGTCCTAAAGCAAAAAAGAAACGTGAACAAGTTCTTGCGTGGATGGATGCTTATATGGACTATGGAATGATCCTTGATATTCCGGCTTGGGTGGCACGTTCACCTGCTGGTGCAAAAGCAACAGGTATTGACAACTATCAAGATGCTGTAAATGCTACACGCATTAATAACGATTACTTTATGAAGAATCGTACAGGTGCTTGTAAGTTCCTAAACGTACTACAAGGTGAAAATCACGCTGATGCTGAAGATTGGTATCAACAGATGAAAGACTACTGCGATCCTAAGAAATATACAGATCACTTTAATGGGTGGTCAATGGGTGGTCAGAATATGTGTGATGTGCATCTAGTACTTAAACGTCTAGTAGCATTACGATTTGATGGATTACTTGAAAAAGGTTTACATGATGTAATGCACTTCTTGGGTACATCAAAACTAGAATGGGCGACACTACTAACTGACATTCAAAGAGCAGTTCGAAAGTATCATAATGAAAACTTTATGATTACATTTGACTGTGCTAGTCCGTTCTTAGCAACTGCTAATGGTCAAATTTATTGTGAACTTGAAACACAGGATAGAAAAAAGTGGGTGTACAGAATGGTGCCTAGTATTGATAATAAGGCATTTGCAACTGATACAACTCCGTTTAGTCAAGCATTTGTAAGAGAAGGTAAGCATAGTAGTTTTAAAGATTCGCCAATTACGGCAAATCTTCAAGCAAAAGATATTTGTATCTATGCACCAGGCGACCTAAATAAAATAGGTAAAGAAGGAAAAACATCATGGGATAGTTTTTCTTATGCGATCCAAATGGGTCATAATGTATGGAGTCACATTAATGCAGTACAAGAAGCAAACAGAGAATATGATGCGGGAAGAGTTCCTGCGATGCTTGTCGAAGAACGCTTTGACAGGTTGTTTTTTAGAGATATTGTGGAAGCAATATTTGCAACTGACAACAGAGACACAGCAAACGCGGTAGTCGAAGAGTTTTCAAGATTCTGGATGTCTATACCAGGAACTAGAGGAGCAATTGGTAAAAAGACTGTTAATGCACAAACGTATTTTGATAATCTTTTTGAAGTAGATGAATCTACAACTACAGAAGAAGTTACACATGATGATGGTGTTTTTACTGATGCAGAAGAGGATAAACTTAAAGAACTAGAGGAGTCTTAGAATGAGTGACCAAACAAGGATTGAAAGTTTAATTAGAAAACATAAAGATCTTGACAATGAGATTAAGTTATGTTATAGTAGATATATAGACGATCCTATGCTCAGTAAGATGAAAAAAGAAAAGTTGCACATCAAAGAACAAATCGAAAAACTCAAGAAGGACCAAACAAATGAAACGTGATTACTCTACAGGCACATCAGAAGACATAATTTTGTTTACAGGTGTAGAAGTTGAAAAGACTCCTGCATTCGGATTAAAAACATTGTTTGTTACTGGTATTCAAGATGACGATGACATTTTTGATTGTTATCATAAAAACAAATGTAAGCATATCTTCTTTGGTGCTAATCATTCATATAATCCTGTTACAGAAGAAGACTTTGATAATTGGGAAACATATATTACACAGTTTCTAAAAGAAGGGTATATGTGTTCATTAGATATTCCAAGTACTATTAATTTAGAATGGTTCTTAGAAGGTGGATTAATTGAATATGATAATTTTATTCCACAACTACGTGTAGTAATTCCATATATTGAACAATGGAATTATAACACAATGGTTAAGATTGACGACAAAGGTTTTGAACAATCTAATCCAGGTGTATGGTGTCATAGCCTACACGACTTAATGGATCGTTCAAAATTTACTAACTGGTCCAAATATAAAGATGATATTCCGGTTGACAATGAGTAAGAAAGGTTGTATTATTAATGAACAATACAAGAGAATCTTATCACAATTATATATTAAGAATGATGAAACAAGATAACGAAAAGGCAATTATGAAAAATGCAAAGCGTATGATTTGGGTAACTTTCAAGAAAGAAGGTATCCATAAGTATCCTGCGGCACTAGATGATCCTAGTCTTGCAACAGGTGACGAATATGATGTTTCGTTTTTGGGATATCCCCACAGACACATATTCCATTTTAAGGTCGGTATTACAGTGACACACAACGATCGTGATATCGAATTTATTCAATTCAAACGATGGCTAGAGAGGTTATACCAAGATGGTACAGTAGAACTAGATTATAAAAGTTGTGAAATGATGGCAGATGATTTGTACGAGCAAATTATTGCTAAACACCCTGGACGAGAAGTCCACATCGATGTCTCCGAAGATGGAGAGAACGGTGCCCATATTGAGTATGCAAAACTTTAAGGTAAAAGTAAAATGTCAATTAAGTTTAATAAAGAGGCCTATGACAAGGTCCATGCAGATCTTGAGAAGTTTAAAGAGTTCTGCGCTCGTGCTTGGACAATTGGTTACAAGCGGTCTTTCATGTTTGACGAACGTGATTTGTACAACAACAAAAGCGAAGCATGGCGTATGTACGTCGGCTTTACTAAAGGCAAACGCCCACGTTGGGTTGCTAATGGTGAACGTAAGCCATTTAATGGCGAACGTAGAAAAACTAATTTTCAAAGGAGAAAATAACTATGACAGTCTATATTGTTGATATTGAAGCAGTAGATACACGCTATACTAAGCAATGGAAAGAACACCTTCCTAATCAACTGAAGAAATATATCAATATAGATGTTGAAGTTATTAGTGGAGGAGAGACGCCTCAGGCAACAACACCTGGGGCGTTTCTTAACTTTGGAGGCACTAATGTATATAAAAGTAAACAACTTGAAACTATTGGAGAAATGTTCTGTAATGGCGAAATCAAAAATGGCGATTATTTTTTATATACTGATGCCTGGAATCCTACAGTTATACAACTACGCTACATGGCAGAGTTACTGGGTGTTAACATTCGCATTGGTGGTCTCTGGCACGCTGGTAGTTATGATCCACACGACTTCTTGGGCAGACTTATAGGTGACAAGCCTTGGGTACGTAACGCAGAGCGTTCGATGTATGAATGCTATGACGACAACTTTTTTGCTACAGACTTTCATATAAATTTGTTTGAGGAATCTTTTAGAGAGATTACAGTAGAACATGAACCAGTACGTGTAGGTTGGCCTATGGAGTATTTAGATAGCAATTTATTTCCATATAAAAATATGGTGAAGAAGAATAAGATTTTATTTCCGCACAGAATTGCTCCAGAAAAACAAATAGAAATTTTCAGAGACTTAGCAGATTCTATGCCGCAATATGAGTTTATTGTTTGTCAAGAACGTGAACTATCAAAGAACGAATATCATAATTTACTTGGAGAGGCTAAACTTGTGTTTAGTGCTAACCTACAAGAAACACTTGGTATTAGTTGGTATGAAGGAGCACTTGTAGATGCTATTCCGATGGTTCCAGATCGTTTAAGTTATTCTGAAATGGCTCTAGATGAATTTAAGTACCCTAGTGTTTGGACTCAGGATTATGAAACTTATCAATTAAACAAAAAACAAATTATGGATAAAATTGTTGACTATATGGAAAACTATAAAAACTATATAATTCCCTTGCAACAACAAGTACATAAGTTACAAAAAGACTTCTTTTCAGGAAAAGCATTATACGAGTCAATTAAAAATGGATGATACTAAAGATTATACTATTACACTTAGTTCAGAGACAGGCGAAGTAGACGGTGCGAAACCTTCTTACAGTATAGACATTGGTACTGCATCTTATTCTGGAGATTATGTTATTGATGGCAGTTTTTCAGTAACAAGTGATTTTAATACACATAGCGATCTTTGGCCAAGTGAATACAAAATTGAAAAAATGATTGAAGAGTATCCTGCATTAAAATTGCAGTACTTAAAATTTTTAGAAATTTATAATTTATGTAAAGACGACTATAACAGTAGGACAACTGATGATGACATTCCTTTCTAAAATAATGGACAAACTCGGAAGACGTCGAGTAATTACAGATAGAGACGGGAAGGTTCCATACCTTATCCGTTATTATCTATTTTTAAAAGAACGTAAGAACTTTCCTTTTAATATTACATTACATAAGATTCTTGTAAGCGATGAACCTACATTGCATGATCATCCTTGGGGATATGCTACATTTATTCTAAAAGGCGGCTATTGGGAACATATTCCACTTCGTTCGCAGGAAGGAAATGTATGTGGTTCTACAAGAGTATGGCGTGGTCCTGGTCATTTCCGTATGCGTACTGCTGATGATCTACATTGGCTAGAACTTGCTAAAGATGCAGACGGTAATGAAATTCCATGCTGGAGTTTGTTTTACATGGGACGTAAACAAAAGGAATGGGGATTTTTACCTTTTATAAAAGAAGGTAATGATATTACACAACGTGGATATAAATGGATTCACAATGAAAAATACTTAGGTATTGGAGCAAAAAATGATTAAGAAACATTATTATACTTGGCACGATGTAGAAGTAATGTGTACAAATATAGTTACACAAATGTATAAGGATAACTGGAAGCCAGACTATATTGTTGGCATTACACGTGGTGGTAATGTTCCTGCTACTATTATTTCAAACATGACTGGCATTCGTTGCGAAGCAATCAAAGTAGCATTGCGTGATGGTGAAAGTCATCAAGAAAGTAACTTATGGATGGCAGAAGATGCATATGGTTATGTAAGTGATGACGCCGACAAAGTAACAGGTGGTCCACTAGAAAAGAAAATTCTTATTGTAGATGATATCAACGATACTGGTTCTACATTTAATTGGATTAAACAAGACTGGCAAAGTGGGTGCTTACCTAACTCGCCTAAATGGGATAAAGTATGGGGTAATAATGTTCGGTTCGCAGTACTAACGGAAAACCTAAGCAGTAATTTTGACGGCGTGTCATACTCTTGTGATGAAGTAAACAAAGCAGAAGAGGATGTATGGTTAGTATATCCTTGGGAAAATGTAGGAGTATACCAATAATGTGGACCTTAGTTTTTATCAATTTAATGTTTAACCCAGTTCAAGATACTAAAGAACCTGTAATTGAAGCATGGTATGAGTTTGACACTATGGAACAATGCTTTGTAGGTAGAGAAATTTTACTAGATGAATTAGGTGTTAATACAGGGTATTTTCCTAAAGGTACACAAGCAGTTTGTATTAATAGTGAAGGTAAAGCATAATGGCAACTTCAGAAGAAAAACAAGATTTAGTAGAGCAAATTAAAGGCCCAAACCATTATAGACTTTCTTTAAGTGGATATGGTTCTGAATGTTCTTATATGCATATTTCAAAAGAAGCATTTGATTATTGGTATCCAATTACAAAGGAACACGGTGATAGTAATGCGATTCATTACATTACAAGTGCTGAAGATAAATCAATTATTGAAGTAAACGAAGATAACGAGTACGAAGATATTAACGCAAAAGACATTCCTAAAGAAGCAATGTTCATGCACGACGATACTGGCGAAATAGGTGCTACTTGGTATGAACCAATTGACCTATTTGATCATACTTGGGGTCTAAGTCTTGACAGTGCTTATCTTACTATTGAAAAAGTAGATAGTGACGAATATAACGCAAAACATATTAAAGATGTTGTTGAAGGACAAGAACTAAGTGAGTGGATGAACGAAACTTCAGAAACACATTCCACCGATGACGAGTATGTAGAATGTTATGATGAAAATCACGAATACGGTGATAGGTATCCTGAAAAAGGAAAGTATATTTGTCAATTTTATAGTGCAGAAAAAGGCACATTCTTTAATGCAGGGTTTACTACACCTGGATTGTTTGATCCAAAAAAATTAAAGTTCTGTATTGGCGAAGCACCTAATGGTGAAGATCTTGTATATGCTATAAAGTATGATGGTGAAGAATTAAACAACGACGGTGGCGATACTAATGGTAAGGGTTACTATTGCTATTTTTATAAGCAGGAGTTTTAATATTTAATGACTGATTATAATTTAGACAATCCTATACAAGTTAAGATAAAAGAACGTATGGATGTTCTACAACATTGGATGGAAACTAACTACCATTTAACAAATTCGGAAGAAGTTGAAGAACATATTAGAACTATTACTAAATTTTGGTCAGTAATGGTTGATGAGGACAAAGATTATATTCATGGTGCTCGTCATGCTATAGAAGAAAAAATGGAGTGGAAAGTATAATGGAGTTTAAAGACATACCTTGGAAAGATGTATTAATTGACACTAGAGATTTTGTTGTGTTCAAAGATGGATTTCCAGTAACGGAAGGCCATGTTCTTTTTGTTCCTAAAGTAGAAGACTGGGATCATTTAGCAAAATGTTATAAAGCCGCTTATTCTTGGGGGTATGATTGGGTACAAAAGGGTTATTGCGATTCATATAACATTGGACAAAACGTAGGTGTAGAAGCAGGTCAAACTGTTATGTGGCCTCACGTACATTTAATTCCAAGACGCAAAGGTGATATAGAAGATCCACGTGGTGGAGTTAGAGGTGTTATTCCACATATGCAAAAATATAAAGTTCCTGATCCTAATCAAATAGATATCGACGATATTATTGACGGAGTTGGATGTTGAGAACAGCAGTAATAGGTTGTAGTCATAGTGCAGGGTATAGTTACCTCCAACATAAAGGTACACGTGACCGTTGGAATGATAACAACTGGGCGGAAATTTATATTAACAATCAAAACAAAGACGGAGTGATTTTTGCTTGTCCTGGTAGAGGTTGGTATGATTACAGTGAACGTCTTGCTTTTCTGTTTAAAAAATACAATGATATAGACGAAGTTGTAATACAGCAAACATATTGGAATAGATTTAGATTTGGATTTCAAAATCCTTGTCATTATGAAAACATAGTTCCACTTGAACGTCATATGAAGTTAGAAGAAACAAAAGGACGCATCGATTGTTACAATATTAATATGTGGGACGATGAAAATAAAAGTTTTGACGGAAGCAGAATAACGGTCCCAGGTGATTATGCTATAGATCCGACAATTAGTTTTACTTTTGAACCTTTTGATTTACAACAACCAAATATACAAACAGAAGGATATCAAAGAATTAAAGCATGGTATGACTTAATGTCTGTCACTGCACAAAGAGAATTTTTCAAAGAAATATATCTTTGGAATATACTTTGCAAAGAAAACAACGCAAAGTTAAAAATCTTTACCATAAACGAGGACACTTGGCTCCCGAAAGATCTAAATATGCTTGGAGACTGTTCTTACGGTAAAGTTGCTAACCAAAACGTATTACAGTTTTTGGAAAGTAAAAACTCTATAGATTCTTTTACAATAGATGACGAACACTTCAATAAAGAAGCACACACTCTTATTGCAAAGGAATTTATAACACAAATTGGAAAGGTAAACTAATGTATAATAGAGAAAACATGATTGCGGCTATGATTAAACACGCAGAAGGTCATATTGCAAAACACAAAATGAATGTCGAAGTATATTTGGAAAGAGCCGCAGGAGTTGGCGAACATCCAGACATTTTGGAAGCAATTGAAAAAGAATTGAACATTGTAGCAGAATACGATGATCAAATTGAAATGCTCAAAAAGTATTTTTAAGTGCATAATATACTTGACAAAAACCTAAATAAAGTATATAATGTAAAACATAGTAGACATCCTCGTCTATAACTCGGAGAAGTAAATGAAAAAATATGAAGAAGTAACACGCAGAATTAAGGACGCAAACAAGCGTTATTGGGCGGGTGACAATATTAGTGAATTCATCTATGAAGGTGAAAAACAAAAACTAATTGACGAAGCCGCGGAAAAGTTTGAAGGCGTTCTAGACGCACTTATTATCGATAGAGAAAACGATCCTAACAGTCATGGTACTGCTAAACGTCTTGCAAAAATGTATTACAATGAACTAATGCAAGGACGTTATGATAAGATTCCTACAGCAACAGCGTTTCCAAACGAAGGTGAAAATGCTTACACAGGTATGCTTGTTGTAAGAAGCGAACTTAAAAGTGTTTGTTCGCATCACCATCAACCAGTAACAGGAGTAGCATATATTGGCGTTATTCCTAATGGAAAAGTAATTGGACTTTCTAAGTATACACGTATTGCACAGTGGTGTGCTAGACGTGGTACACTACAAGAAGAACTTGCAAATGATATTGCACGTGAAATTGAAAAGGCTACTAATGCAAAACACTTAGGTGTATACATTCAAGCAACACATGGTTGTTGTGAAAATAGAGGCATTATGGCGCATAGTTCATTAACTCAAACAACTGTACTAAAAGGTAGTTTTAAAGAAGATGCAGGAACTAAAAAAGAGTTTATGGATAATATTAAATTACAACAGGAGTTTGCACCAAGATGATAACAGAAGGACCTATGAAATCACATATTGAAAGAAGCAAGGAAGGTGTAATCAAAGTAGAATACACTACCTACACAGTTAAAGATGGTATGCTTGTTAAAGATACTACTATTCGACAATTTCAAAAAAATGGTGATTATCACGACGCATATTATAATGAGCCATTGGTACAGGTGAAAGAATGAAACTAAGATATTCAGAAGCATTTTATAGTGTACAGGGCGAAGGCAAGTTTGTTGGAGTCCCTAGTGTGTTCTTAAGAACATTTGGTTGTAACTTTCGTTGTATGAACTTTGGGTTGCCTAGAGGTACTCCAATGAGAGAAACTGGTGTTAAGTATAACCCAGAGGTACGTAAACTTTTAGATGAAGGTGTTACTGAGAAGGTAGATACTTTTCATGAGTTGCCTATTGTGCATACAGGTTGTGACACATATGCAAGTATCTATCCTGAATTTAAAAAGTTTATGAAAGATAAAACTGTTGATGAAGTAGTAGAGCATATTCTTAGTTTAACTCCAGAAGGCAAGTGGACTATGAATAATGGTCAAGATGTACACTTTATTTTAACGGGTGGTGAACCTTTGTTAGGTTGGCAACGATTTTACAAGGAATTATTCGAACACCCAAGAATGCGAGACTTAAAAAATGTTACATTTGAAACAAATACAACACAAACTTTACACAATGATTTCAAACAATACTTGGAAACTCAAGACAGATTTGAAGTCACTTTTAGTTGCAGTCCGAAACTTTCCGTTAGCGGAGAGTCTTGGGGTGATGCTATCAATCCCGATATTGCTCGTAGTTACTTTGATGTACCTAATAGTAATATGTATTTTAAATTTGTTGTTGCTGATAACATGGACGTGGATGAAGTTACCAAAGCGGTTCAAGAATATCGTGACGCTGGGATCGATGTTCCAGTTTATATCATGCCGTTGGGGGGCAGATCGGAAGAATACACCCTCAACACTAGACGAGTCGCAGAATTGGCAATGGAGCGGGGCTGGCGTTACACCCCAAGACTACACGTCGACATCTTCGGCAACGCATGGGGAACTTAAGAAAAAACACTCAAGTAAACCTCTTGATGATGAATTAAGAGAGAAAGGACTATTATGATGGATAAACTTAAAAATATGTTTAAAAAGAAACAAACTAATACAACAGAACTTTCTCATCGTGACTTAATGATGAAAGAGAAGGAGGCGGCAACTAAGGCTAAAAAACCTTGGGTTGGCGTACTTGATACACAAGTTAATAAAGACAACATTCGAAACGGATTCTTTGAACTCGATTGGAATAATGAATTTATTGAGCAACTGCTTGATGCTGGTTATGCTGGTGAGAGCAATGAAGAAATTGTTGATTTGTGGTTTAAAGATCTTGCTAGAAATGTACTCGAAGACGAAGGACATGATCCTAATCGAGGAGCAGGTTTTATTAATACAAAAAATTTAGGTGACGGTAAATCGGAGGTCAAATAATGTCATTAATTAGAATTAAAAGTTACCACCCTCTAACAGAGTTTGCACCAAGTTGGAATATTCCACTTTGGTTAACAAACTGGACTGATCTCGATCATGTTGATAAATGTCGTGAGTGGATTGTAAACAATGAAAAAACTATTTTAAATTTAGAATATTCTAATAGCGGTGGTACTGGATTAGATGAAAATCATATCACTACACGCTTTGGACGTTATAATCTTTTAAAGATGGAAGAGGCGGCTTTTAGTGAATTGCTAACATTCTTAAGATACTCATATCTCGAGTATGTTAAACAACAGCAATTAGAATTAAAAGATCTACAAATTGTTTGTTGGGCAAATATCTTACGAAAAGATGAAGGTATGGATTCACACGCCCATGGTGCTCAACCTGATTCGTACTTGAGTGGTAATGTACATCTTGATGATTATGAAACTAAAACTGTTTATCATTCTGCATTTGATCCTGAATCAAAAATTGCATTACCAAATAAAAAAGGTGGTTGTGTAATTTTTCCAAGTTGCGTACCACACTATGTAGAAAAGTATACTAAAGACGATGTTCGAGTAAGTGTAGCATTTGATTTACGACTAACTGGATCTTTTGATGCAGAGTTTTTTAATGCTGTTCCATTTATTAATAAAGATATCTTAGAAGATATTCAAAGTAAATCACAACAACAGGTTGACAAACAAACAAAAGGGTAGTATAATAAAACAATGACATATATTCTAGTAGATACAGCAAATACATTCTTTAGAGCAAGGCACGTTATTCGTGGTAACCTTACAGATAAAGTAGGTATGGCATTTCATATTACTCTTAGTAGTTTGAAAAAGGCTTGGCAAGAGTTTGATGGTAGTCATGTTGTGTTCTGCTTAGAAGGACGTAGTTGGCGTAAAGATTATTACGAGCCTTACAAAAGAAATAGAAGCGATGCTCGTGCGGCACTAACTGCAAGTCAGCAAGAAGAAGAGGAAGTCTTCTGGGAAATGTTTGATGAGTTTAAAGATTTTGTAACTACAAAAACTAACTGTACTGTTTTACAACATCCTGAACTTGAAGCAGATGATTTAATTGCAGGTTGGGTGCAATCACACCCTAACGATAATCATGTTATTATTTCAACCGACGGTGACTTTGCACAACTTATTGCACCTAATGTTAAACAATATAACGGTATTCAAGATGTTACAATTACACACGAAGGTTACTTTGACAAAAAAGGTCAACCTGTAATTGATAAGAAAACTAAACAGCCTAAAGGTGCTCCTGATCCACAATGGTTACTATTTGAAAAGTGTATGCGAGGCGATACTAGTGACAATGTGTTTAGTGCATATCCTGGTGTACGTGTTAAAGGTACTAAGAACAAAGTAGGTCTTACAGAAGCCTATGCTGATAAAGATAGTAAAGGTTATAATTGGAATAACATGATGCTACAACGTTGGGTAGATCATGACGGTGTTGAGCATCGTGTACTAGATGATTATACTAGAAATGTAACACTTTGTGATTTATCTGCACAGCCTGATGATATTAAAGTTAAAATTGCAGAAACTATTGCAACAGCAACTAAGGTAGAAGCAGTATCGCAAGTTGGATTAAGACTTATGAAATTTTGTGCAAAGCACGATTTACAAAGAATTGTAGATCAAGTGCAGGCTTATAGTGAACCTTTACAAGCAAGGTATGAAGCATGATATATGAAGAAGTAGGATACTTTTATGCATACGAATTATTCGGCCAACGTGACCCAGAAATTATCAAATTTGTAGAAAATTTACCATTTGATACTGGTACCGATAATCCAATGGATAACCATAAAAGAGACTTTGTATGTAAACTGATGGGTAGAATTATTGATAATCTATCTGTCCAAAATCTAAAAATTAGCGAAATTAAAAGGTTAAATAACTTGCTAAACTTACCTGAGGATGAATATACTCTAAAGGAAGTTGAAGAAGCAAGCGGTACAGAAGACTATAGAAATACATTCGTGAAGTCTATGTTAAAACGTGATAAACGCCATATGAGAGAACGTGAGTTTGATCTAGAAGAAATAATCGACTCTGTAATCAATGGAGATTGCGAACCACCAATGCTACTGACTACAGAAGGTAAAACTTTTGTAATTGATGGACGTACAAGATTGTATGCGGCTATCGCGGCCAATACAGATATAAATGTAAGAGTCATAGACTCTGAAACTTTTAAGGAGGCAATGTAATGACACATTTAAAAGCAAACCCAATCGTTGCAAACAAATTCTGGATTATTGAAGAAGACGGGGAACGTATTGGTACGTTATCACGTCAAGAAGATAAGACATATATGTATTGCTGTAATACACATACTAAGTTTTACGAAAACGAAAAACAACTTACTAGCGATATTGAAATCGAATGGGGAGTTAAAGACACTTCAACTAAGGCACCCCAAGAAAAAGAAGTTCAAGGATTTCCAACTAGTTGTATTCCACACAATGCAATGTATGATGTAAAACGTAAACTTCCTTTGTTTACTAAGAGTAAAAAAAGTAAAAGTTTATATTGTGCAGGTTACTATATTATTAAATTCGATAAAGGTTGGGTAAGAAGTTTTTGTCCTAAACTAATGACTATTGAAGGTTATACTTCTAAAGGTCCATTTAAAGATGAATTAACAATGCGACAAGAATTAAGTAAGGCAAATGCAGATGCAAAAAGAACCGATTAATACAAGTCCATTAGAACAATTTATTCAGCAAGTAAAGTCTGCTAAATTATCTAATGCTAAAGATGTTAAACTTAATATGCAACAAGCCGAAATACTTGCACTTACAATCGGCCAAGTTGAATCTAGACTCCATGGAGAACTAGAAAGACTCGTGGCCGATAATGCCACTCGTCAAGAAAACGAAGTCGTCAATTTAGAGATGGACGGTGGTGGCTTTAAAGAATAATGGAAACACAAACACTCTTTTCAACTGATATCTATAAAGTAAAGGTTGATAAGCATGACGAAATCAAATCATTCTTTGTTTCAAATATAGAAAGCGAATTCAATACTAAAGGTCCTAATTGCGATTTTTGCAATGTATACAGCGATTATTTTCCAGGTGCTCGTGCAGTAGACTGGGATGACCTGTTTGTAAAATATGAACCTACAATAAGTAAATTTATTAGTCATTACGGATTTAATACTGACAAGTATCACTGGACTATCGGTATTGATGCTTGGTATAACGTAACTGGTAAAGATGGCTGGGGAGAAACACATAACCATCTATCAAGTCCTCGCACCATACAAATTTGTGCAGTACATTATGTAAAATATGATACTGCAATACACACTCCTACTGTATTTTATAACCCTTCACAAGATGGTATTAGAAGTACACAACCTACTCCTGTAGTAGAAAAACTACCTAATCTATGGCCAAAAGAAGTCGTATATGCTAACGCACAAGAAGGCGATATGATATTTTTTCCACCCTATTTAAACCATAGTATTCCTAAACAAACAACAACAGAACCTCGTATAACGACGGCATTTAACATAACAATTACTGAGAAATAAGATAAATATATACGTAGTTAACTAAAAGGAATACGTATATTTTATGTCAAGACCTAAACCAACAGTATTGTTAGAACACATAGATAAGAAAACATATAAGAGCGATCAGATACTCGCCGCGGAAGCCATTTGGGCAGTGTTTTATCAAAGTAAGCCTTTTAACTTAAAAACTCAAAATTCACTAACAAATTTTCCTGGACCTAAATACAAAAAAGTATCTTTTTCAAATCCAGGACACGCACATAACTTAGCGAAAAAATTAAACGATTTATTTAACACAGATCAATTTTCTGTAGTAAGATTAGTAGACGGAGATGTAGTTAAAGAAATATAGTACAATAACAGGGCGGAGGGCAATATGTACGAATATAAAGTAAAGGTAGTAAAAGTCGTGGACGGCGATACAGTAGACGTAGACATAGACTTAGGATTTGGAGTATGGTTAAAAGATGAACGTGTCCGTATCATGGGCATAGACACACCAGAATCAAGAACCAGAGACAAAGTAGAAAAGAAATTCGGACTTGCTTCTAAAGCACGTCTTAAAGAATTACTAGATAAAACTGCTATTCTAAAAACACAAGTTAATAAGAATGGCGAAGATATGAAAGGCAAGTTCGGACGTATCTTAGGAGACTTTGTTTCTAATGACGGACGTATGGTAACAGACATTCTTGTAGAAGAAGGTCATGCTGTTGCATACTTCGGTGGAAGCAAAGAAGAAGTACAAATGAAGCATATGGCTAATAGAGAAAAACTTCTACGCGAAGGCAAGGTAAAGTGAACTGGAAAGAAACCTATACAAAAGTTTTCTTAAAACAAGCAGACATTAGTATTAATGAAGCCACTATGAAACAGTATCTATCTGTTTGGTGGCAAAATACTAGAGTAAAAGAAACAGGTGGCTTGCGTCTTACTGATAAAGGCTACTTATTTCTTACAGAAAAAATAGGAATCACAGACTATGAGGTTCCATTCCCACAAGATTTTGAACTTACAACTAACACAGTAATTTGGTTAGACCAATTTATTACGTGTCCATACTACTTGACTAACAGAATGATAGTAGTTTTTGACGAAAAGAAAGCACTCGAATTACATCTTTTTAGTGGTGATGTTAAGAAATACGGCTTAACTAAAGCATTAAAACGAGCAGACGAAGAACTATCTTAATCTATTTTTTTCACCAAAATATATAAAAAACCGGTTGACTTTTATCCTAGTGATGCTATACTATAAACATAGTTAGAAATTAACTAAGGCACTGAAAGAGAGGAATACAAAATGGAAAATATCGCAACTCGCACTGTTAGTCCTAATAATGCAAAGAAGAGTATTATTAGAGCATTCAAAAAGAAACGTCCATTATTTTTATGGGGCGCACCAGGTATTGGTAAATCAGACATTATTCACCAAATTGGTGATTACTTAGACGCACACGTCATTGACGTTCGTTTGTCACTTTGGGAACCTACAGACATTAAAGGTATTCCTTACTATGCGGCAAACGACAATGTAATGAAATGGGCACCACCGCAAGAACTTCCAACTGCTGAGTTGGCTAAAAAACATAAGAACATTATTTTGTTCTTAGACGAAATGAATTCTGCGGCACCAGCAGTACAGGCCGCGGCATATCAATTGATCCTTAACCGTAGAGTTGGACAATATGTGTTGCCGGACAATGTACTAATTGTAGCCGCGGGTAACCGAGACGCAGATAAAGGCGTCACATACAGGATGCCGGCGCCACTTGCTAATCGTTTTGTTCACTTAGAACTTAAGGTTGATTTTGACGATTGGTTTAGTTGGGCAACTGCAAACAACATTCACACAGATGTTGTCGGTTATCTAACATATAGCAAGAAAGACTTGTATGACTTTGATCCTAAGTCGCCAAGTCGTTCATTTGCTACACCGCGTTCTTGGTCATTTGTGTCCGAACTTCTTGAGGACGATGATGACGAGAATACCACTACTGATTTAGTTAGTGGTGCAGTAGGCGAAGGCCTTGCTGTTAAGTTTATGGCCCATCGTAAGATGGCATCAGACTTGCCTAATCCTTCAGAGATTTTAGCAGGTAAGGTGAAAGAATTGAAAACTAGAGAAATCAGTGCCATGTATTCCTTGACTGTTTCACTTTGCTATGAACTAAAAGAAGCCAGTGACAAAAACGACAAAAAGTTCAACGACATGGTTGATAACTTTTTACGTTTTGCAATGGATAACTTTGATACAGAATTGGTAGTAATGGGCATCAAACTTGCTCTTACCCAATATCAACTTCCAATCGATCCAGATGAAGTTGAATGTTTTGATGAGTTCCATGAAAAATTCGGCAAGTATGTAACTGCCGCACAGGCTTCTTAACTTTTTGGGGGAGCAGTGTTGTTCCAAAACATTGAGAAAGGCAACGGCTATGCTGGTAAGTCCTTTCACAGCACTGTTTCCCCAATCTTTTTAGGGGTTGACTTTCCATCTTAAATATACTATAATATATACATAATAAGGCACTGAGAGGAATACATAATGGCAAATACAACTGTTTTAGAAAAAGCAACTAAAGTAGAAGTTGAAATTACTGACGAACTTCGTGCAGAAGTTCTTGATAAAATTATTGTTGCAAGAGTAGGTTTGCTACTTCGTCACCCATTTTTTGGTAATATGGCAACACGTCTTAAGATACAAGACGCTAGTGATTGGTGTCCAACTGCCGCTACAGATGGACGTAACTTGTTTTATAATGTTGCGTTCTTTTCAACTCTTACAAACAAAAATATCGAGTTTGTAATTGCACACGAAATCCTACACTGCGTTTACGATCATATGGGTCGTAGAGAAAAACGTGATCCTATGGTTCATAATATTGCGGCTGACTACAAAGTTAACAACATTCTTGTTCGTGATAAGATTGGTGAAAAGCCTGCAGACATTCAAATTTATCAAGATTTTAAATATGATCCGATGTCATCAGAAGAAATCTATGATGAACTATATAAAAAATATGATGAAGAAGAACTTAAACAACTAGGTCAATTACTTGACGAGCACGTTGATTGGGAACAAGATGGTACTAATCAAGGTCAAAGCAAGTCTGGAGATAGTGATAAAAAAGGTGAAGGTAAACCTAGTTATAGCAAAGAAGAACTACGTAAAATCCGAGATGAAATTAAAGAGTCAATGATCAGTTCAGCACAAAGTTCTGGTGCTGGAAATATGCCTGCTGAAATTGCACGTATCATTCAAGATCTAACTGAACCTAAAATGAACTGGAGAGAGTTACTTCAGCAACAGATACAATCAACTATTAAGAACGATTTTACGTTTAGTCGTCCTTCACGTAAAGGCTGGCATACTGGTGCTATTCTTCCTGGTATGAACTTTGAAGATACTATTGATATTTGTGTTGCTATTGATATGTCAGGTTCAATTGGCGACGAACAAGCAAAGATATTTCTTTCAGAAGTACAAGGCATTATGGATCAATACCAAGATTTTAATATTAAAGTTTGGTGCTTTGATACAGAAGTTTATAATGAAGCAGACTTTGATGCATCTTCAAACGATTTAACATCTTATGAAGTTGTAGGTGGTGGTGGCACAGACTTTATGTGTAACTGGAATTACATGAAAGAAAACGATATTGTTCCTAAGAAATTTATTATGTTTACTGACGGATATACTTGGGATGGTTGGGGAGATCCTGACTATTGTGATACTATCTTTGTTATTCATAGTCATCATAATAAAGAAACACAAGCACCGTTCGGAGTAACTACACACTATGAAGTTGAAACCAAATCCGCTTAACTATTTTAAACTAAGACGTTTAGAATATCCAGGACCTCATTTAGAGTACTTAGATATTCATCCAAATTATAATCTAGAAAAGGCACTAACAAATTGGATACTCACTCATTGTAAGAGTAGATTTTACATTGGTAAAAGTATCCAAATACAACAGAATAATACTTTAGAACACCGATTAAGAATCGGTTTTGAGGATCCAAAGGAACTTTCATATTTCGCTTTGGCGTGTCCTCTTTTAAAATACAAATAAGTAATAAAGTATATACATTACTAAACAAAGGAGAAGACATATGTCTGATACAACAACACAAGCAACAGCACCAGGACCGGCCACAGGTGCAGTTGAATTAACCGTTCAAGATCTAAACACTCTTAGAACAGTAATTGATGTGGCTACACAACGTGGCGCATTTAAGGCCAACGAATTAGCGGCTGTAGGTACAACTTATAATAAGTTAGATACATTTTTACAGTCAGTACAAAAACAACAGGCAGACGCGGCTAAGGCGGCTGAAAAAGAACCTGTCCAGAAAGATGTTCCAGTCTCAGGTGCTGATGCATCAGCGGCATTATCTGGCGAACCTGTAACGGAGAAATAAAATGGCTATTAAGCATATTGGAAGATTAAAAACAAACAAAAGGAAAGTTGCTGTTGCGTACAGAACTCTTCCTGGTGATTCTAATCATGCATTGATTGTGTCAACTGAAAACCTAACAGATTCAGATCACGACATTTTAATGCAGTTAATTGAGTCACCAACTGGTCAATCAGCAAACGAACTTGCCGAAGCAATGGCTCGTACAAGTTTAAGCGATGGTTCAATTATGTTGGCTAAGTTTCATACTCAAGGCAAACTTCTTAAAGTTCCTACTAAAGATGTTGAAATGACTCCAACTAACACTACATCAGTTTCGTTAGACGAGTTGAACAAAATCATTGCTGAACAAAAAGGTGTTTCAATTGATGACCTTGCTATCACAGATGGTAGTACGGCTAAAGAGACTACTCAATCAGTACCAACTGGTGACGTAACTGCTCCTTCAGGAGAGCCAATTGATGTTCAACAAACCGAAGATGTGTTAAGTGACGAAGCACTTGCTAAATCATATCGCTCACAAGCAGATAGATTAAGTAAAGAAGCGGCAGAACTAAGACGTCAAGCAGAGGAACTTGTACCTACTAAGAAAAAAGCCAAGGCTTAACTTAGATGGGGTCCAGGAAACTTAAACTTCCTGAAGACGTAATCAGACATTGGCCAGAAGTATTCAGGGGTATTGAAATTGATTCAATACCTCTAGAGTACCTAGAACATATTGAAGTTCGCTTCAAGAACAAGAAAATATGGATTATAGAAACAAAAACCAATGCTACTCAAACGTCCTTCAATAAGGAAATTCGTGAATTATTTGATACATACGGCGCGGAGATTGCAGGCGTTAACTTCGCTATTGACAGTAAAAAGATCAAACTTGATGTTGAAAAAGGCGTTACTAAAGCCTTAAAAAACGCTAAAATGCGTAAATAAGTAAGAATAAAGAAAGATGTCAATTCGCATAAATACATATAGCAAACAGATATCAGGAGTTAGCAAGTATGGCACTTAAATTTAGAAGAGGTACACAAGCCGAGTTAGACGCCCTAGTAGGCTCCTCAGCAACGGGTGAACCCATTTACACTACCGACACAGGTAAATTATACGTTGGCGATGGATCATCATCAACAGGTACACTTATTAATCCAGACGTAGGATTAAATGACTTAACCGATGTTGTTACTGCTGGTGTTGCTAACGGACAAGTGCTAACGTGGAACACTACTGGAAACACATGGGAACCACAAACACTTAATATTGCACAAGAACTAAATGATTTAACTAATGTTGATGCTGTATCTGGTGTTGCTACTAACAAAATTTTAAAATACGATTCAAGTGCTAACGGTGGTGCAGGTGGCTGGGTTGTAGGTGATGAAGCATTTTTGTCATTTGATCTTGATGCACAATTAGCATCTAAGAGTATTGACGGTCTAGGTGATGTAAGTACATCAGGTGCAGACGCTCCTATCAACGGACAAATCCTTACTTGGGATAATCTTGCCGCTCAATGGAAGCCAGGCGATCTTGATCTTAATGCTTTGCAAATTACACAACTAAATGCAGATCTACAAGGTTCTGTATTTGCTGAAGATTCTAGTACAATCATTGATGGAACAGACGGTACTGTTAAACTGTTTAATGGTGTAATGAACATTGTTGATAATCAGATTACAGTTCAAGGTGTTAATGAAGTTCGTATTGGCGATATTAACGATGTAGTTTCTAACGTATTCCAGGTTGTTAACGCAGACGGATCTGAGCCAATTGAAATTGTTAACATTGCAGGTACTGGCATTAATGATAGTGCCAAGTTTACATTTACTGCACGTCACGGCGATATGGTTACTCCTGTTAAAGCAACAGCAGGTGATTATGTTGGCGTTTTAAGTTCTAGATCAGTTGATCCAGATGTTGACGGTAGCGGCACTGAAGGTAATGTTCCAAACGCAATTATTGCATTAACTGTTGACAATAATGAAACAGTTGCCAATGATACTGCTAAAGGTAAAATTATTTTCCTTAACAATGCAGGAACAGGTACAGCACCTTCATTGGTTGCGGCATCTTTTGATGCACGTGGTTACTTTGCTATTAACCAAGCGGCAGTACACGTTGCAGATGCACACTTAGACGTAAACGGGTTTATGAAACTAGCACCACAAACAAGTGCTCCTACAGCAGTAGAAGGAATGATTGTTATTGCTGACGGTACTAACTGGGATCCAGCATCAAAAGGCGGTGCTGTAAGTTATCCAGTATACTATGATGGTGTTGCTTGGAACGCACTGTACTAACCAGCATTAACTTTACCAAAAACTTTTTAAAATAAGTAAGTGTATGAGCACTCTTACACTATTCACATCTGGTAGTACCGACGAACCAAAAGAGGTTAAACATTCTTGGGATTATATAAAAGAATGTGCAACCAAAAGTATAAAAGAAATTGGACTTACCAAAGACGATATAGTACTCGATGTGTTCCCTGCAAACACTATTGCCCACTACACAATCACCGCTCTTCCTGCGTTTTTAAGCGGCGCACAGCACGTTTCTAGCAACTTTAGTACCTACACCTACCCTGAACTGTTTAACCGCGTTAAACCGACGGTTATAGCGTTAATACCGCGGCATTTAGAACTATTAAGTAACACTAAAGCATTTAAACAGTTAGATATGAGCAGTGTACGTTATATGGTTACAGGTAGTTCCAAAATAGAACAAAGTTTTATAGATGCGTTTAGAGAACGTGGTGTCCAAACTGTAGCAAATTGGTATGGTATGACTGAGTTTCCTCCACCGGTAATGATTGGTTATAACAGTACATCATTTGATTTAAATACCATAAAAGATGATCATGTGATGTTTTATCCAATTAGTTTCAGTAGTTTACATGAGTGTTATATAAACGGAAAAGCAACAGGAGATTTGTTTGAAATGAACCCTGTAAGATTTGTTAAGAGAGCAAAAGAAACAAATGGACAAACTTGGAAAACTAAAGTTTAGAGCATTAACTAATAATGACAAACCCGCAGTAGAAGAATTTTGTAATTCTCAAGACTTCAGTAATAACACATCATTAGAAAAAATGAAATGGGACTGGTGTCCTTTTTGGTGTGCGGCATTTGATGGAGATAAAATTGTTAGTATTGCTGGTGCACACAAATTACCAGAAGTATCTCCTAATGCTTATAGACTTTTATTTAGAGGCGCACAGTTGCCAGGCTACACACTAGGTGTTGGACGTAATATATTTAAAACAGGAATACATTTAAGTTATTTGTTGCCATTACAAATTACTTGGGCAACTAGACAAAACCCAGATGCCGAACTTTACATTACAACTAACATCAACAACGACGGTGGTAAAAGTAAACGCATGAACGATACTATGATGCCTATGTTAGCAAAGACTGGCATTTGGAAATTAGAGCAAAGTGCTATGCTGTTTTATGTTCCCCAAAGAATATGGAGAATTGATGTTAAGAAGTATGAGGAAGAGCGTAACCGTTGGCTAAACACCTAAAACTATATTCATCAAAGATAGTAAACGGTTTCTTTTTAATCTTAATTTCTTTTACTTGATTTTGCCAATAGGGTGTGTCTTTACTTGTTGCTTCGTAGTGCAATGCAAGAAAATCTTCAATATGCTTTACAACTTTAATCCATTGTCTATTGTAAACTTTTTGTTTGCCGTATAATTTTACTAGCATTTCGATTTGATATTGTATTAACCAAATTGCTTGTGCTTCTAAAGGCTCTATAAATCCGGCACTTAATCCAATACTTAAAATATTATCTTGATACGGAGTTAAACAGTATTTGCTTTCCCAATGTATTACTCGCATTTTATCTAGTTCAAGAGTATAAGGACACGTTTCAATAAATTCACGTTTAGCATCTTCAACTGTTTGATGTTCTGTACTAAAGACATATCCATTACCAATACGATTTTGTAAGTAAATATTCCACATCCACCCGTTACTCATAGCAGTTGTTTCTGTGTAATATTTTAATTCTTTATCGTAACTAGGTGCTACTACTGCACAGTTGTTTTTAAGACGTGTTTTTACATATTCTTTTTTAGGAAATAGTTTATTAAACCCTGTACAATTAATAATTAAATCTGCTTGTAAATCGTCAATAGTTTCTAGTGTACGTGTTTCTAATTTAACACCATTTAGTAATGCTACTTTGTCACGCAACATAATACCAAGTTTATTTGCATCTATGTGATAAGCATGGCGCCATTTTTTATCTGGTAACTCATAGTTTTCCATCCAACGCATTTGTTCATCGTGTTCTGCTTCATTAAAACAAAAGTGATGGAACCAACTTTCGCCGTGCCAGTTTTTATGTTTTATTGTGTACTTACGGACAGCATCACAGTTATCAAATAAATCTTGTTCTGTTAAACCACACTCTTGAATAAAGTCATACATACTTGGAAGTGTGCTTTCGCCTACACCTATAATAGGTATATCTTGACTTTGAATAACTGTAATATTCCAATCAGTTTTTTTAGAAAGATATGCGGCTGTCATCCAACCTGCTGTTCCGCCGCCTACAATAGTTACATTCATAAAGCAATTATATCCTGTATTTTTGTTTCGTCAACACGAGTAATAAAATGTGCTCTAGGAGTATCACCAAAATTTTCAGTACCGTGAAAAGCACTGGTGTTTAGAATGTATACTTTACCTACACGCATATTAAATTTTAATTCTCTGTTTTCACCAAAGGTAAACACCGCTTGTGAATTTGTTCTTAGTGGTATGTGTAACTTCTTAGCATTTGAATCTTTATGTGTTTGAATAGTTGCACTAGGTCCGTGTTCTGTAATAATGCACTGCTTAAAACTGTCTTCACCTAACATATCAATTAGTGTATTCATATAGCCAAATCTAAAACGAGGTAACACGTTACACTTTTCATAAAACTCTGGATCGAGTGTTTCAGGAAACATATCTACATTTGCTTGACTAGGTGGCGGCAGTGGTTCGTATCTTTCTTTAGGCCAAGCAAGAGTATATCCGCTAATTGGTCCGCAATAGTATCCACAGTAACCTAATTCCATATACTGCTTACTAACTTCAATAGTTAACCGCTCAGGAAAGTTTTGAAAGTCAAAATATTGATAGTTGTGTTCTTGTTGTATAGTATTATAATAAGATTGCAATTCATAAACATCTAGTTTGACATTTAATTCAATAGCACCCCACGAGTCGTCATTATACAATAAATCCATTGTAATATCTTTAGGATCGTAATTTTGTATTACTCTCATATCTTACCTTCCATTCCTACTACTTCATTCTCTTTATCAATAGGTATCTTAAAAAATAAGTGTACTCTATCTGTATCACCTTCGTTGTATGTACCGTGTTTGATATTAGTATTTACTAGAATCATACTTCCGTCTGCTGGCAAAACAAATCTACGCATTGGTTGAAATTGAAAATATGCTTTGCTATTAGTTTCAATAGGAATATGTACTTTTAAATAATTATCGCTATCGCTATGAAAGTTAATAAAAGTTCCTGGAGGGTGTACAACTACACTAAACTGATGTGCAAATGGAAACGCATCTTGTAATTTACGAGCAATGCCAAACATTAATTTAGTATCTTTATAAGGATGCATTTTGCGTTCTTCAGTAACATTGTACGGAGGACAAGGTAATGTTAAATCATCAAGATTACTTTGTAATGCCCAACCATAAGCATTGTCAAGTACGTGTCCGCCAACGCCTTCACTAACATTATCTTTATATCTCCAACACAAGTCTTGGTGACTATTTACTAATTGCTTATAGTAGTCTTGCAATTCATTAATGTCAACTGTTGTGTTAAGTGTTTTAACTTCTCTTATCATTGTAGTGATCTATAATCCTTTGTACTTTATTGCGTTTATATTCTTTATGATAACTTTCTGTAAAGAATCTCATATCAATATTTGACATAATAGGATTCTCAAACCAAAAGTCTAGTACCTTATTTAAATCTGTTTTTTCTAATCCTATAATATTATACTTAGGATCACGTGTTTCTGTAATATTCAAATGTAATAATTTAGTTGTTTGATTATCCATTTGTTCTAGTTGGATCCATTTACAACGTTGCTTTAATTTATTCTTAACTTCAACATAGTTAGGATGATTATCATATCCTTGAGGAACTTCTAAGAATTCACCTGCAATACTTCCAATAGTTAATAAGTAGGGAACATAACCGTAAACGTCATTTAAGAAGCGAATTTGATAATCGTTAACACAAGCACTATTGACAAATATATCTGCTGTTCTTGCTATCTCAACACACTTGTCGTAGTCTTTATCAAAATCATATCCTGTTTCTCTACTCAATTGTATTACTTCATTACCTTCACTAAAGTAATCATGTAACCAACTGTTCATAGTATGTACACCAGGTTTAATTCCGCTATCTCTACCTCCAGTAATTACAACTTTCATAAGTTTAACTTCCTTACATCTTCTGTCCATACTTTACCATATAAATGTATTCTATCAGTAGACCCTTTGTTCTCTACACTGTGTGGAACTGTTGTATTAACAAGATATGCCCAGCCGGGTTCCATATGATATTCTTCACCGTCAATTATCCAATTACTATTATTATTTGTGTGTATAGGAATATGTACTCTAATCTTGTCTGGTGCGTCTTGATGTGTAATTAGTTTAGTACCCGGAGTGTGAATAGTTACTAACCATTTTTTACTACGTACAGGTAAACCTTGTACAATGTCTAAAGCATAACCGTCAAAGCACATACGAGGATTTAGATTGTCATCATCATTATCTTTATATTCGTCTTTAGCACACCCTTGTTCAAATGGCTTAGGGCCTGGCTCATCACTATTCCAACAAAGTGTATAATATGCTGTATCATCCATTAAGCGATGTCCTGTTTTGCCTTCTGGGTCTGTAATAGGAAATTTCCATATATGATGATTTTCTCCTACAATAAATTTCCAATCACTGTATCTTTCTTCTAAACTATAATACCAATTTTGTATTTTATTAATATCAACTGGGAACCATTTTTTAATTTTCCAACCTAACTTTACTTCGTCATGTTTTTCAATATAACGTTTATACCCTGTTGCTTCCTGTAATAGTTTTAATACGTGTTGATTAACTAGAGGATTATTTTCTTTTACATTGTTTCTATGTTCATTAATAAACTGTGCAATAGCGGGTGAGCGGGACTGTCCTTCACTACAATTAATATGTACTGTTGTGTCATTTGGAATACTGTTAATAAAACTTAACAGTTCTGTGGCTTGCTGTTCTGTCATAGCATTACACCAAACACGTCTGCCATCTTCTATGTCTTTCCAACAATCTACTTCTACATCATCAAAAAACAAACTAATAACATTATGATACGCACCTTCAAATAAACGAAAACTTTCTGGTCCGTGACTTGTTGACACACTTATAAAATAGTCAGGTGTATTTGCTATGTCAATATTTTTAACATAGTCTAGTATACCTTGTTTAGAATATGTAACTGTTTTAATCATAATGCAAGTGTGTTAGTTTTACACCACTCCTTAATCTTGTGTTCATATCAACTGCTACGTAATCATGTCCATATAAAACTAAATCATCTGGTACACGCTTTTCAAACTCTAACCACTTTTGTTCTATTACTTCTGGCTCAACATTCCAGTGTAACATTTCACTACTCCAAATGTTAGTAGTCCATAATACCTTTGTACCGTGTGTTTTGTTAATTTCATCAAACAGTTTATCGCTTTCGTTTACAATATCAATAACATGAAATTCATGTTTTAATTTTTTGTATCTTTCCCAGAGTCTTTGAAATGCTAAACTACCACCAAAGTCTTTTAATTCTTGTTCCCAAAACTGTTTATAGTTTCCTCTATATGTAGAACTAAAGTTATAATCTAAGTCGTGTTCTAATAACCATTTATCTAAATCATAACCGTCCCAAGTTTCTAATAAATGCTTTTTATAGTTTAAACTTGATTTGCACCAATCAAAATAATGTACTGTTGTACTATTGTGAAACCCGTTAGCATTTAATATAGCAAGAGGTTTAAAACCTGCCGCGGCAGTAAACAAATGATCTATAACTTTTCCATTTGTTCTTACTCCTTCAGCAGATAGTGTTTCTGTGTTAAACGCATACACTCTGTCTTTTTCAATGTACTCTTGGTACTGTAGTTTTCTAAGCCAGGCTTTTTGCGATTGGTTAGAAAGTTTATCAATTTTGTTAATGTCTTTATCATACCATACTTCCTCTAACTCTTTTGTATCGCTATAAGGATATAGAAATACTTTACAGTCACGCATATCATTATCTAAGTTATCAATACGTATTCCGTTACGACAAGCAATATCAATCCAGTTACTTCCATCAGAAGTTATTTGATATTCTGTTTCACCTTGCGTACCTTGTATCCAATCAGGCGTATAATCACTGTGTACAGTTTCATTGCTTAATTGATAATTTTGTAGTACAGGTTTTCTATCTTTGAATATTCCCATTTCATCAAAGGCTGGTTTACCTAACTGTTTCCAAGTTTCTAAATTAACAAATAGATATTGTCTGTGTAAACCTGGATAAGCACCTTTAGTTAGATAGTGCTGTTTTGTTTTGTCCATAATATGCCCTACAACAAAAAAGTTTGGATTGTTGTCTGCATAATGTAGGCTCTGTGTAATTAAACTAGGACCTCTATATAACAATAAACCTTGACAAGCAACCATACAATACTTTTTGTTTTTTGCTAGAGCATTTTCTAATATAGTTTCTACACGTTTTTCAAACCCAACAAAAGTACACATACCCATTTTAATCATACGATTAACATAAAAGTAAGTCATATCAAAACTGCGTTTAGCAACAGTACGACTATCAATATCGCGTGAGATATCTAATATGCCAATAGCAACATCATTGGGTACTTTAATTTGTTCCCAATATCTATCTACGGTAATACTATTCCAATCTTTCACGTTAACCTCTATTAGTATAATAACTTTGTCTTAGCACATAGAAAAAGTCGCGAATACGTTTACCTAGTTCATAATGAATAATCATATGAATACGAGGCTCATCACTGCGATTCCATACACTGTGTACATTTGAAATATCCATTAAGAACGCACTGCCTTTATCTTCAAACGGTACACGCCCTTGATTTTTCATTACAAACTCGCAACCTTCTGGATTGTTTAAACTGATGTTACAAACACTTAAACGTTTTTCCTCATCGGCTCTATCTTGATGCGGAAGTATATATCCACCCGGCTCTAGTAACATAAAACGCACACGATTTAAAAACTCTGCAGGCCACACATCTGTTAAAAACTTTTTAGTTACAGGGCATTGTTCTGCTACCCAAGTCCAGTCCAACTGTTTGATAGTTTCAGCACGATCGCCATAACTGTTTAGTGTTTGTGTATCTTCACTAAGTCCGTGTAGTGTAAGACTCTTCCAACCTTCTCCATAGTCAGTTCTGTGATCTTTAAAATATTCAAGTAACGCTTCTGCCTCAATGTGCATCTCTTTCCAAGGTTGATTGTCTAATGCACTTAATTTAAAAAAAGGCCAGCCACTTTCCATTACAATCCATTTAGGATCGAACTGCTCTGGATACTTAAATTCGTATTCCTTGTTGTTTTCTTGCCAGTACTGTTCTAGTTCTTTCAAAGCACTATCTCCATATTACACATTCTAACAATAGCATCTGTATGTGGCTTGCTTTGTAAATGACTGCGATCAATACCGCTACGATTAAATGTACCGTGTGGCACTGCGGCGTTAATAATATATGCTTTACCTAACTGTAAGTTATATTCTCTTTCCAAGTTTTCTCCGTATGCAAATATAGCACCTTCGCCGGTAGTCACAGGAATATGTAATCTCTGTACATTAGGACCATCTATATGCTTTCCTAATACTGCATTTGGTTGATGTTTCCTAATACTAACATCACGCAAAATATCTTCTCCAAAGTATTCTACTAGTTCTTTAAAATACCCAAACTTAAATTTTTCTTGCACACGTTTAGGTGCATTAGTAGAAAGTTCAGGATATAAATCTTCTCTGCCTGCCCATTTAGGCGGACATGGAATTTCTTTTTCAACAGGCCAACTAACTTCCATTACAAGTATTTCTTCTGGGTGTTTAAACTGTTCTTTAATGTAACGCACAATATGATACCCTTCATCGTGTACACCTCTACCTTCAGTTCCTACTTCACCAGCAAATGCTGTTTCAATATTTTTTAAATGATACTTGTCTTTAAGATATTGCTCTTTACGCCAACTAAAATATAAGTTGTCATATGTACTGTCTACTTTTCTGTACCACTCCTGTAGTTTATCTACGTCTAGTTTCCACGGAAGTTCAATAATGTCATATTCTAGTCCATCTACGAATTGTGGTGTAATTAGTGTTGGGTTGTAATTTGATATGTACTTCATGTTGTACCTATATTTATCAGCGGTGATTTTGACAATACTTATACCACGATTCTAGTTCAGGGAATGTTTCTACTAAATCTAAGTTACGTCTTATCTTTGTACGCTCTACCCATTTAACAACTTCAATCTTATCTGAGTTTGAATGTTTTCCAAAACTCTTTTTAATTGTTTTCATAAAGTCAGCATAGTAATTCCATTCAGGTGCTTGTTTATTAATCCATTTAACAATGTCATTAATGTAAGGTTTAAATTCTTTTGTTAGCATCCACGGTGCTAGTTGCACTGGATATGAAACATTGCTTCTAATTAAATCAACATCGCATCCTGTTTCTTCTTTTAATTGTTTTAACCATTGTAAAAAATCTAAACAACTTGTAATACTTAAAGCACTGTGAGTTGTACTAAACCTTAATCTAAAATCTTTACCTTTTGCAAACTCCATAATACGTTTTACATTACTGGCAAATCTATTCCAGTTTAAGCCAGTACGAATAAATTCTGCTTTTTCTCCGTAACTTTCCATACTAATATCCATTTGAACACTGGCATATTTTTCTAACTCAGTAGCCTTTTCAAACCACTTGTTTAGGTATGCTTCTGGAGTGTTGCCGTTGCTAATTAAAATAATAACAGGTTTAATATTAAACTTGTTTGATTTCTTTCTAAATAATTCAATTAGTCTATCAAGATAATCATACAATTCATTTTGTATTAAAGGCTCTCCACCTAAAATATAATATTGTAACACGTTGTCAACAGCATCATCTAACCATTCATAAAATGTATCTGCAAAGCCATCTGGTGCTGTATGTTTTTGTCTTGGTGCTACTTCAAACTTACGATTCTCAACTTCCCACTGACTGCTAAAAACATCGTTACAATATTGACATTTTAAATCACAAGTGTTATTAAAATATACTTCAAGTTGACTAGGTAACGGTTCTAATATATCTGCAGGATTTTCAAAACGCTCACGATGAAACTCAAAATACTTTCCGGGTAATCTTGGACTTCTTACTCCGCGTTTTTCGTTGCGCCAACAAGCACTACAATCTTTATGTCTTATGTTGTCTAGTTTTTCTTGTCTACGCTCTAGTTCGTATGGATGTTTCATAAACACATCTTTACCATACTTGTCTAGTTCTTCTTGTGTGATAAAACGTTGTGGTACGTTGTGGCAATTCTTTACAATACCTTCGCTGAGGTGCACATAACAATGAATCCATTTCATTGCACACATAGCATTATCGTCCATTACCTTGTCGCCAAGGTTGGCTTTTTTTATTGCTTCTGATAATGTTTCTTGTTTCATAATTAAGTACGCAGTTATCTATAAATATACTTATGCCTTACTTGCACCCAGACGATGTAGATACGATTGTAATAGATTTCACAAGTCATTGTAATTCAATGTGCGGAAATTGCAGTAGAAATTTGGGAGGTGTTACAGTAAATCCACGTATGCCTTTAGAGCATATGACTTTAGATACTTGGCGCAATATCTTCACTCCAGACCTGAAAATTAAAGAAGTTATCTTTAACGGTAGTTACGGTGATCCAATTTTTAATCCAAATTTAATTCCGGCACTAGAACACCTAGCAGGTTATAAAAATCCGCCCGTAGTTGTTATACACACAAACGGAGGATTAGGAACACAATGGGCAGAATTAGCAAATGTACTACAACCGTTTCCGTTTGGCAGTCATGTTACATTTAGTATAGACGGACTCGAAGATACAAACCATTTATATCGCAGAGGCGTAATATGGGATAAAGTAATGTCTAATGCTAGTACATTTATTAAAGCAGGTGGTATGGCACGTTGGCGTATGCTAGTGTTTGAACACAATGCACATCAAATTGAACAGTGTGAACAATTAAGTATTGACATGGGGTTTAAACGCTTTGAAATTAATGGCGGACATACTTTTAGTGCTATTAATAGTTTGACTAATAAAGCAATAGAAAGTTTTAAAGCAAACAAAAAAGAATCTGCACGTAAAATAAAATACGATTCAAAACACCTTGACAATGTAGAACGTATTAAAAATATTACAGACTTTTCTAAAACAACTATTAAATGCAAATGGCAAACAAAACGTAAAATACAAATTAGTCACATGGGCGAAGTATTTCCTTGCTGTTATTTTTTAAGTGATAGATATCCTCGTAACCCAGACAGTCCTTATGCTGTAGATGTAGCAAGTATTGATTGGTTAAGTGTAAACGATTATAGTTTAGAAGAAATACTAAACAGTGAATGGTTTAATAAGTATTTGCCTGAAAGTTGGAATAACGAAAATAGATATGATATCTGTTCTAAAACTTGCGGTGTTTAGGAAGTAAAAATCCTACTTGACACATACACTTTTCTTTTTCACAAGTAACCGGTTTTATAATAGGCTTAAATTTTTCTGCTAGTTTAGGATCATATAAATTATACTCTCCAGATTTAAATCCTAAAATATTATTTCCGCACACACTGCCTATACTTCCGTCAAAGTTTATAAACACAGTGTCTACTCCTAAATTACAACTCCAACCTTTAAAGTTATTTAAATTGTTTATTAGAACATAGTTTTTTGATACTTCTTGTGTACTACCATCTTCATATGTTAATAACACTGGAGGTTTAGATTTCTTAGGTTTAAAAATTTCGTCTTGCTTAGGATTTCTTTTACGTTGGTTTAGTAGATACTGCGACTGTTCATATGTTGTGTCTTGTGTTGTATTTCCTAATTTAATAGGTTTAACATTTACAGGAAAACTTGTTTCACTTTCTAACAATCTATCTACAATAGTTACACAAGTATCCCAATCCTTTGTATCCATAAGCACATCACAAATAACATTGTTATGTTTGCTCCATAACATATCTGCTAATTTACTAACGTGTTCTACATCAATACGTTCGTGATGACAACTAATGTAAACAGTGTCAAACTCACCGCCATTTTTCTCCCACCATGATAAAGTTCTGCTACCGTTTGTACTCAAATGAAACGTACATCCAAGGTTACGAAAGTGTTGTGTAAATTTAATTAACTCTGGCCATAGTGTAGGTTCCCCGCCAATTAGGTCTATTTGAAATTCTGTTTTACCAATTTCTTTATAGCAGTTAATAATATGTTCTAAATTTTTAGTTGCTAAATCCAGATCAGGCCAGCGATATGTGCCTTCATGACTGCCAGGGAAACAGTACCAACAGGCATAATTACAAGTGTTACCCATTTGAAAGTTGATATCAACTCGATTTTTTGGATGGTGGTTTGTAAGAGAAACTATTTGCATATGGAATATTTATTGCCTGAAAAAATATATTGTAATAAGCCTGGTATTACCGTAACATATTCTAACGGCGAGAAGTTATTACCATTAACATATGTGCTATACGATCATCACCCAGCAAACAAATTTTTGTATTTGTTACAACAAAATATTAATAAACCACTAGTACAGGAAACAAGTTTTGTATTAGATACAAAAGATGAAGAAGAATTAAAGCAAGAAATTGTAAATATTACAACTAATTTAAATATTGATCCAAATGCTTCTCTAAGCGAATTACACAAACTTATAGAAAATAAAAATCATTCAGAAGATTACGATAGGTTAAATAGATTAATACACGTTTATGAACAATTTTTAAGTAATCAAGACTCGCCCCGTCTTAATAGTTTTTTTAGATTTGAAGGCGCTACTACGTTGCCAATTGAAAACGAAGATCTATTATACTTTAGAATGGACAGAAACTTTGGAGACCTGTGTATGGGTTACAATACACTAGGTAAACATTGGTTAGAAATTTGTGGCAGAGGCGAAGGTGATAGGATTAACGAAGTAGTTACCCAACAGCATATTAATTGCGAGGGATATATGTTATATCGTTCTGCATACGATACTCCGTTTACAGTTACAAAACATTTTGTTGATTGGTATAAGAAAAATACAGATAAGCCAATTACATTAGATATGGCGTTAGGATACATTGTTGTTGGAAAATTAGTTATGCCATTAGATTGGAACAATGTATATAATTTAAACAGAGACTCTTGGACAAGAATGTTAAGCAAATATAAAAATATTGTAAGTGTTGAATTAACAGAAGTTACAGATAATGTACATGATTTAATGCATAAGGCTCATATGCTATGAGATGTAAACTTTTAGAAAGTCACGTATACATTGCGGCAAACGGACAGTATCGATTATGCTGTACTAGTAACGAGCCTGATAATGTAGAAACTGTGCATACACATACTCCGCAACAATGGCTTAACAGTCAACCTGTTATAAATGCTAAAGAACTTCTAGCAAAAGACGAATGGCCTGATGCTTGTATTACTTGCAAGAAACATGAAGAAGCAGGAATACCTAGCAGACGTCAACAAAAGGACTTTTACGGTCCTGATATAACACACTTAGATTTACGTTTTGGTAATAGTTGTAATTTTAAATGTATAAGTTGTCATAGTGGTGCAAGTAGTAGCATTGCAGAAGAAGCCGCAGAAATGGCTAGACAAAACTTAAATCCATATCATACTGTACTAGATGTAAAAAATTACAACTGGTATGATGAAAAATTTTTACACTACTTTGAAAACTTGCCATTAAAAGAAGTTTACCTGACAGGAGGCGAACCTATGATGGTTAAACACTTGCCACAGTTTTTAGAAAGACTAGACTCAAGTGTTACTATACGGTTTAATACAAACGGAAGTTTATTTAATCCTCGTGTACACAACTTGCTCAAACGCTTTAATCGTGTTATAATGAGTGTAAGTATGGACTCTGTAGGGAAAAGAATTGAATACATTAGGTACGGCGCAGATTGGAAAACTGTAGAAGAAAATACATTGCGTTATAAAGATATGTATAAGACAGATATTGCTCCGTGTTTAAGTATACTGAACAGTGCATACCATAACGAATTATTAGAATGGAGTGATAAACACAATTTGCAGGTCTGGGAAAATTACCTTTCTCAACCCGATTGGTTACACGTTAAAAATGCTCCAGATAGTTTAAAAGAACAATTTAAAATTAACACAAACTGGTTTAGTGAACCTGCTGATACAAATCAACAAAGAATTTTTGTTGAAGAAATTACAAAACTAGATAACTTTAGACGTGTAAATATTAAGGACTACTTACCAGAAGTAGCACAAGCATATGGAATTAGTTAAAGTAAACAAAGAAAAAGCACGTAGGGTTTATAAACTTAACAACTGTTATAAAAAAGTTTGGCACTACATTGACGAGGAATGGTTAGAATGGCACGTCGATGTTCTAAATAATATAATGCCCGGTTATGTACAATCGCACGGCATTGAAGATAGTAGTATGTATATTTGCTTTAATATTATTCCAGGCACTCCTGCAAATACGTTTGAACATACTCCAGAATTTATAGATAAAATTTATAATTTTTGTGTTAGTAATATAAAAGAAACTGAACCGTATGCACATGGAGATTGGGTGCTAAGTAATATTATAATCGACGGAGATAATATGTATATGGTTGATTGGGATAACGTTGGCATTTATAATCCTAAAGAAGTATTAACAAAACTAAAAAGTGATTTAAAAAGTGCCTTTGGAGATAAGTTTGACACCGCAAGCATTTAGTTATGCTACAGTAGGTAGCAATGGAATGATTTATGTTCCTCCTTACGGACTTACAGAATCTCTTGACTATATGCTCAAGATGGATCCACGCACATATCGTATAGAAAAAATTAAACTAGATGTAGATGATTCCACAGAAAAATGGCAAAAAGGTATTGTACATCGTGACAAGATCTATTTCTTGCCCTATAACGAAAGTCGTATCCTAATTGTAGACACAAAAGACGACAGTGTTGATTATGTTGATTTAAGAATAAAAGGACGAGGCAAGTATGTACAAGGACACGTTTACGGTGATAGAATTATTGCTATTCCTTACGGGGAACACGAACCGTTTACCTATGTACTAGACTTCAATATGAAATCGCATAACTTTAAAATGATGAGTTTAGACATTCCTGTTACTGATACTAAAATGTGGCACACTACACAAATGGTAGATGGTATTATTTACGGAATGCCCCGAGGTGAAAATCACGACACATTCTTTCCTTATAGATTAGAGTATGATTGTTTTAATAGCAGTTATAAATTAATTGATATGAGTTCTTGGTGGGTAGACTACGATGAGGATCGAACCTGTAATAAAAAGTTTACCACACTAGCAAAAGTGGGTAACAAATTATATGCACCACCATATAGCGAAAGTCCTGTGTTTGACATTCTAGCAAAGTTTGACGGAAAAGGTTGGCAAGGTGTAAAAACAAAACAACAACAAACTAGTAGAAAATACTACTCACATACTGTTGCAAAAAACGGAAAAGTTTATTTTCCTCCAGCAGGTCACGATGAAGACTGGAGTGAGATGCTGGTGATCAACAGTGTTACAGATGATTGGTATATTAAAAATTTAGACATAGGAAAAGAAAGTAAAAAATATTTTACTGGGTTAGAAAATAGTCAAGGGAAAATTTATTATATTCCAAGAGGCGGTTGTGTTTGTGAACCTGAAGATACTTGGAAGAGCCAGGGCGATTTAGCAGAAGTATTGGTTATTGATACAAAAGACGATAGTACATATACTATAGATATCGGTGATCATTTTAAAGACAGTACAACTATAGAAAAGTATAATGATTGTGTAATGGTACAAGACACAATTTTTGCATTTCCATACGGTGAAAGTGAAACATTTCAAACAGTATTAATTTTTGATACAATATCTGGCACTGTATTAAACACAATAGATTTAAACAATGTATAAAGCATTTGAAGATTTTTATAAAGAAGCACGTATTAGACATCTTGTACTAGAAGTAAACAAGGACGAATTAATTAGTCCGCCTTTTGGTACTAGAAACAACGAAGAATATGATATGTGTGCGTTCTACAAAGACTACACCAGTCTTATTCCTTTAGATAACGTGCCACCTGCAACTAGTAAATTTAATGCTGTAGGAGTTACTGACGACAGCGTATGGCTTATTCCATATGGCATTTACGATGACCTAAATGTTGTTGTACAACTAAAAGATAAAAAGCCAATATACCATACACTAGATAAAACAGGTAAGGGACAATTCTATAGTGTTGCTAGTCACGGTAACACTGCTTGTAGTTTTCCTCTAGGTTACGAAGATACCCAATTCTTAATTTATATTAAAGACAACGAAGTTAAAACCGTTGAAGTAGATACAAACGAAAAGAAAGCACATATGGGTACCGTGTATTGTAACGGAAGTTATTACAGTATGCCAAGAGGTGAAAGTGTTCACTATTCAAACATACTAGAGTTTAATGGCAAGAAAGTAATTAAGCACAAACTAGACTTACCAGAAGTATCACGCAAGTATACCGATGCTGTTGTTGTAGGTGATAAACTTTTTAGTTTACCGTTCGGAGAAACTCCAGGACTAAACGAAGTAATTGAGTTTGATACAAAAACAAAAGAATGCCAACTACATAAATTAAATGTTGACGACTTTGCTAAAAAATATAATGCACAAGTACTAGTTGACGATGTTATTATTGGATTACCATACGGAACAGAACATGGAGAAAGTAATAAAGGTGTAGTGTTTAATACTGTTACTAAAGAAAGTTTTCAATTTAGTATAAAAGAAACTTACGGTGGTAAGTTTAGATATCGTAGCGGTATTGCTTTTAAAGGCTATGCTTATTTCTTACCAGCAGGAACTCCTGGATGTTCTTTATATAAAGTAGACCCTAACGGAATATGGATTTCAAAAACATATCCAGATAATTTAATGTTTGGGCGTCCTGTAATTTACAAAGACAAAATACACACAATCGTTTATAATACACACGATGATAGTTCAACACTAGTTACTGTTAACGATTGGTTGGACATAGAAACGGTGGCTGTACTATGAACTGTTACGCTCCTTGGCACGCCTTAAGTATACGTTTCAACGGTGACGTTGTACCTGATTGTGTTTACACAGGTCGTCACGGAAATTTACTTAAAGATGATTTGCCAACAATACTTCGTCATCCTGGATTAATATTAACACAACAAATAATTGCAACCGGAGAGTTTCCTAGCAACTGTTTACAATGTACGGCAAAAGAAAGTACCAACGGACATAGCAGGCGTAAGTTTTTTGAACAAGTATTAAATCCTATGCTTAAACCAGAAAGCAAAGGTAAGAATGACATTTACTTTTTAGAATTTAATATGAGTAATGTTTGTAATTTAAAATGTCGTATGTGTAGTGGGGTAAACTCAACTGCTTGGATCAAAGAGGATCTTAAACTTGATTCATTAGGAATTCAACGTCCTATACATGAGCCAGATTTTGGTTATAGAAATCTATCGCCGGATATCGTTGATAGATTATTTGAATATCCAGAATATTTTAAGAACTTGCAGTATGTTAATATTAAAGGCGGCGAACCTTATATGGAACCGGCAAACAAACAAATAATGCAAAAACTAATCGAATTAGATCTTTCTAAAAATATTACACTTGATATTAGTACAAACGGTACTATTGTTGATTTAGAGTTTGACGAACTTGCACAACAGTTTAAAGAAACTAAATGGCACATTAGTATTGAAGGTGTAGGTAAATTATACGAGTACATTCGAGGCGGTAATAACTTTACATTTGAGCAATTTGAAGAAAATCTAAAACACTTTGATAAAATGGATCGTGTTATTTTTGCTGGAACTGTAATGACTTATAATGTTTGTCACTTAGATGAAATTCGAAGTTGGTTTGAAAATGTACGCAAAGACAATTATGAATTATATCTTAACAACGTAGTTACAACGCCTGCATATCTTAATCCAACAATTCTTCCAACGTTTATTTTAGATAAGACTGAATATACAGAAAACTATGATCCTAATAACTTAGAAAAGTTTATTGAATTTACTGTAGAACTTGATAAGTTGAGAGGTACAAACGTACTAGATGTTTGTCCTGAACTAGACACTCTCTTTTCTTAAATAGATATCGCTTAAACAAGCACATACTTGTTTACCGCATTGTACTGTTTCAGTTGGTAACTTATAACGCTCAATGTTTCCTAATGCGCCGCCTTCTTTACAATCTGCTCTATATATGTTACCCCACATATCAACATTAATCATATGTAGTCCGGCCCAACATTTCCAACCATAAAATTTATTTTGATCATTGGCTATTAAATCATTTGCAGTAACTGGTTGTTCATCTAAAAATAATTCGCCTCTATGTAAATGTGTATCTGGAAGTTGACTAAAGAAAGGCCAATTTTTAATTGTATCTAATTGTTCCTGTGTATATTTTGCTGGAGTATTTGTAATTGCATCTATATTAGATTTATCTAAAATAATTTTAGGCCATACGCTAACATTATCACTACTTAAATAAATTTCTTCTGCAATGTTAAACATTTCATCAAAGTTCTCAGGGGCCAACATTAGATTAACAAATACAGGACAGTAACTTTTTTGTATTACTTTTTTAATATGTTCTAGATCTGCGTATTCAGGATGATATGAAATAATATATCCATCTGTATATTGTGAAATTATTTTATAATAATCTACACTTTTACTACCGTTAGTTAAAAAACTAAAAGTGTGTCCTTGGTTTTTTATCAATTTAGCAAGATCTAAAAAATGTTTCCAATGTGTAGGTTCACCGCCACTTAATCTATAACAAATATTTTTACCTGTAACTTTGAAATTTTCAACAAATCGTTTTACTGTTTCCCATTGAGGTTGACCTGTACTACCGTTATGTAGATGATCAGGACAATAGGAACAGCGATAGTTACACTTGTTACTTAATGTCCAACTAACAAGGAACCAGTTTTCTTTTGCTATGTCTTGGTAAGTTAATTTCATTCTGCCATTGTGTTATCTAGTATAAGTTTCTGTGTGCGCTCGTTTAGTTTTACTGTCAAAATAAGACTATACAAGTTATCGCTAAAACTAAACACACTGTGATCTAGTTGAAAGTTTGTAAAGTACACATATCCTGCTTCTGGGTACAAAGGTTTACCGTCTAACATCTGTACATAGTTTTCAGGACTACATCTTCCAAACACAACTAACAGTCTAAAGTATTCTGGACTAGTTCCGTGAAAATCTCTATGTGGTGGGAAGAATCCGCCTTGATCTATACGTAATAAATGTACACGCCCAATGTCGGGTGAGAATATATCTACTATTTTTTTAAGTTCGGGGATCTTATGATATACTTCTGTAGGAGTGTTAAAGTTTTCTTCCTTCATTTCAACATCATGATATTTTTGCATATGTCCAAAACTATTCAAATGGTAATTGTCCATAACATCGCCTGTGTGACTAGTTACTGGTAATCCCCATCTATTGTTATGTGTATCTTTCTTAGCATTATAAGGACACCAGTTATCTTTAAACTGCTCTAGTTGTTGTTCAACAGCGTGATGATTGATATGCCATTTAAGTTTAACTTGATGACCCAAGTTGACTAGGCTTTGCCAACGCAATGCTCTTTCAATTTCAGTTTGGTCCATATACTATCTCCAATTCAGGAAACACACTAACAAAGTCTTGTTCCCTAGTTTTATCACTAATTTTTAAATACTCTTGTAATGCAGGAAGTTTGTGGCTCCAATCTTCTGCATTCATATAATTAACAAGTCCTAACCAACGTTCTTTACCATAAGGGTTTGTATTAAACTCAAAGTCACGTAAAAAATGTGTTGCAAAGTTAGTTATCTTTGCAGATACTTTCTCTTTAATCTCTTTGGGCAATACTCTAACGTTCATATAACTAGGTAAGTAAACTAAATGTAATCCTATTATTCCTGCGCCGAATGGTGCTTTATTAATCTTTTTAAAATTTTGTTGTAGTTTCCATTCTGCTAAATCTACAATATGATGTACGTTCAATGCTTGTACTGCACAAGCAATATTAATTATAATATTATCCGGAGTATCGTCTAATAGTTTTAAGTTTTGTTCAATTTGTTTAAACTTACTAGGATATCTTATATAATCATTACGTTCGTGAATAGCATCAATGCTAAAATTAAATTTAACCTGTTTAAAGTTAGTCCATAATTTTAATATTGTATCATTAATTTCTGTACCATTTGAATTGTATCGGAGTATGCAATTTTTTGCATGGCCTTCAGCAACCATAAATTCAAGTATATCATAATGCTCTGGAATCATTAAAGGTTCACCGCCGGCAAAATATAACTCTTTAATATGCTGTGCTTGATTTTTCATACTGTCAAGAAAACTACCTTTCTTATACCAAGTATAATCAAAGTTAGGATTCCACCCTTGGTCTTCTTTTAGTTGAGGATTTTTATATTGCGGATATTGTAACTTCCAGTCTTTAATCCAACTTGAACTATCGTGCGGGCTACACATCACACATTTAAGATTACACATATTACCTAAACGTAAATCAAAATAAGGAATGTTTACAGGTAAACTTCCGTCATCATTAGTTTGTGCTACTATGCTGTCAACATCAATACGTTCTTTCCAAACTTCTGTTTCCCAGTTACGTTTACTTTTAATTCCTTTTGATTCTTCTTCAAAGCATTTACGACAACTTGCAGGCACTTCACCATTTAACATTTGTAATCTAGTATTACGCATATGTTCACTGTTCCATACTTCTTCAATAGTATGATCTCGAACGTTCATTGCAACACCATCACGTTTTACAAGTCCAACTTCTTTGTCGTCAGTTACACCTGCGCCACTGGCATTAGCAGTACAGCATACACGCACATCGCCATTGGGACGAGTTGCTAAGTGTATCCACGGTAAAGGACAAAATGTTTTAGTTGAATTGTTCTTTGAATCTGTCATATGTTCCACACTGTTTTTTACATTCTTTTAATGGATTAGTTTTCCAACCTTGTTCTATTTTATTAAAGAAGTTTGAAGAAAACACTTCTTGCATAGTATTCCTATGCAAATTAGGGTAATTTGCAAAATGATTTAAAAAGTCAATTCTACTTGTTGATGTAGGTTGTATATAATCATGGTCCAGCCAGCAACAAGGTAATAAGTTTCCATTAGCACCTATATAAATTGCACGTTCTTCTTTTACTTTACATTTGATAGTACAAACTTCTTCTGAGGCTTTTACTTGTTTAATTTTATCTTTTTGTTCTGTACTTTTTTCTGTTGGATATAATACATCTACTTGTTTTCCATTTTTATCAAGTACAGGTAATTCGTCATCTCTAAACCTACTTGTATTTTTACTATAAAATTCTTTAAAGCCTATTGTACCTGCTAGATCTCTACAAGCATCAACTTGATGAGCATTATGACTAAAAATTAACATATCCCAAATAGCATATCCACCAGCATTAATAAATGCCCTTGCGTTTTCTATAATTTTATTCCAGTCTGTACCAATGCGATATTTGCTATGTGTATCTTGTAATCCGTCAATACCAAATCGAACACGTACATTTAGTTTAGCAAGGTCTTTAAACCATTTAGGATCTCTAGCACTGCCGTTTGTATTCATACTTAAATTAATTGACTCGTTTGTTTCACGTAGATACTTAAATATTTCAAGTGTATCTTTTGCAATAATAGGATCGCCAAAGTTACCACACATATACAAACGATCTAGTTGACGTACAATATCTCTCGGTATCCAGTTAACAAAAGTTCCTAGATCAACTTCGTTTAATTTAAGGAAGGGATTTAGTATGCCGCCTTGTAAATTTCTAGCACACATAGGACAAGAGGCTTGACACTTTGATGTAACTTCTAAATGGATTGCTCGTATTTCGTTTAGTTTATACATTAAGGTCTTCCTACTAACATAAATCGTGTGTATTCAACATGAGGTGGTTTATATTCTAAGCCTGTTACATCATGTAAATTAGATTTATCTTTAAACTCTTCAATACTATTAACACAATTAATATGTTCTTCTAACTTATTATAATTATTACTTTGTAATATAATTGTAGGAGTGTTAGGAATATTTTCTAACCACTTGTCATAAGTTTCTTGTGTAATATGTTCACAACTAGTATTAATAATAATATCAGGATGGAACTCATATTCATATTCTGCCATATCACAAGTTACTGCTTTAAATTTTCCATCAATTTCATGTCTTTTATTAATAGTATATGCAATTTGTTCACACTTAGGATCGATGTCAACACTGATAATACGTTTAATACCTACACTACTATTAAAAAGCATACTTGCTAATACACCATTCCAGCCGCCATGAATTACTATACTTGCATTTTGAATTCTACAAATTTTTTCTAAATGCTCTACTAACCATCTTTTAGAAAATAGTTGTCCTCCCCAAAAACTATCTAGCATTCTATCTCTATCTTCGCTGTTACGAATTGCATCCATCCAAAATTTTATGTCTTCGATATCTATTTTCATCGTTGAACCTTTGGTATTTTGCTATCTGCACTACTTACACAAGTATCAGTAACGCACTTAGATGGTGCT
>Ga0255765_1000772_pt1 | contig 42271 bp, 27 predicted proteins | sample 041ome_8_FD_179965 | JGI IMG/M metagenome (GOLD analysis project Ga0255765, IMG submission 179965) | Coastal salt marsh microbial communities from the Groves Creek Marsh, Skidaway Island, Georgia - 041407BS metaG (version 2) | ecosystem: Environmental > Aquatic > Marine > Intertidal zone > Salt...
GGGTTTTACGTACTTTCACCTGTTCCTCACTTAGACAGCGGTACTGACTGGGAAAGTTTTGCTCCTACCTACAAAAAAGCAATTATGGACTTCTTAGAAGAGAATTATCTGCCTGATTTGTCCAAACACTTAGTTGCGGAACATTACATTAATCCACTACATTTCCAAGACGTACTAAACAGCTATAAAGGTTCAGCCTTTTCTGTACAGCCCATTTTAACACAATCGGCATGGTTCCGACCTCACAATAAATCAGAAGATGTAAACGAGCTCTACTTCGTTGGAGCTGGAACACACCCAGGAGCTGGTCTCCCAGGCGTATTATCATCAAGCATTATTGCTCAAGACCTCATTGGTCCGGCTTAACTAAATTTCATTCAAAACAAATAAGCTATTATCCTTGTAAGCTTTTTTGAAGATTATCCCAATCTTGCAAGAAACGCTCAAGGCCCGAATCGGTTAATGGGTGTTTAAGTAGACCAGTTATCACACTCAAAGGCATAGTCGCTACGTCCGCACCTGCCTTCGCACATTCTAAGACATGCATTGGGTGACGTACACTTGCTGCTAATACTTCGGTCGGATACCCATAGTTCAAATAAATTTGAACTATATCTTCAATCAGGGTCATCCCATTGGTACTTATATCATCCAATCTCCCAATAAATGGCGAGATATAGGTAGCTCCCGCTTTTGCTGCAATAAGAGCCTGTGTTGCAGAAAAACAAAGAGTACAGTTGGTTTTGATCCCTTCTTCACTGAACGTTTTAATGGCTTTGATTCCATCTTTTATTAGGGGAATTTTAACCACCACGTTATCCGCTATTTCCGCAATAGCTCTACCCTCAGCAATCATTTCTTCATAGGTAGTAGAGACTACCTCAGCTGAAACATCACCCTCTACAATGTCACAAATTTTCTTGATGTGCCCTTCAAAATCCTTTACTCCAATTTTTGCACACAAACTTGGATTAGTTGTCACTCCATCTAGCACACCTAAGTCATGTGCTTCCTGTATTTCTTCTAAATTTGCAGTATCAATAAAAAACTTCATTGGATTGGGTTTGGTTTAGAGTAATGGGATTTATAGTAAATGAATAAAGGCTAAACCATGATCTCATTGTCTGAAACATCGTTGCCTATGCAGAGTTGAAAATAAACTCGATTTAAAATAGGGAAACATTCTACTCAAATCTATCCAATTCAAGATTTTACGTTGCTTTTTTTTACAAGTTAACTGTATCGAATAATGAACGTAATGTCGAACTTTGTACGTTACATGATTACATAAACCAAAGCTACCCAAATACCGGTTGCTTTATCTACAGACAAAATATCTTTATTGTGAAAAAAACACTGTTTCTCTTACTTATTCCATCATTGCTTATTCTGAATTGCGGAGGTGATGACGAGTCGTCCAATGGAAGACCTGATTTTAGCCGTTTTGGTGGCTTCTCAGCAAATCGAAGTACAAGCGTCGAAACTATGACGGTTGAACTTAGCACTATTGCCGACCAAGTACGTTCTTATGGAACCGTAAAGGCACAAGATTTAGTGAGTGTGTCCCCTCAAGTATCGAATAGGCTAACCGATATCTATGTTGACCTTGGGGACACGGTTGAAGCTGGGCAATTAATGGCTAAAATCTATGACAAAACATTTCGAGACCAATTAAGTCAAGCTCAGGCACAGTTAGCTCAAAGTCGTATTGCTTTGCGAAGAGATAGTGCCCAATTCGAAAGACAGCGCCAATTACTGGAGATGGATTTGGTTAGTGATAGTGAATATGAAATTGCCCTAGCAACCTATCGCAATACGATGGCTCAGTTAGAATCTGCCAGGGCTTCCTTAACTCAAGCACAGGAAAATTTTAACTTTACCGAAGTTCGTGCACCTGTAAACGGAGTGGTGGTCAGTCGTAGTTTAGAAGAGGGTGATTTGGCACCATCTGGACAAACTCTGTTTGAATTGGCCAGTGACAGTGGCTTTGAAACTCGTATTTTCTTACCTGTACAAGATTGGCGTTCGGTCCGTATTGGGCAGAGTGTGCAACTAAGAGTTTCAAATGAGGCTAGTGTATCAGCAACGGGAATCGTTTCGAGAAAAAGTCCTCAACTTGATCCAACCACAGGACTTGGTGAAGTAGTTATTACCCTAACACAGGTGGGTAGAAGTATATATTCCGGCGTACTGGCAGAAAACCTGATTAATATTCAAACCAACGATAACGCCGTTGTGATACCAAGAAGTGCGTTAGTTGAGGTGGTTGAAACCGTGGTTAATCCAGAGTCAAATACCATTGAACTCGAGCGAAGTTATTCCGTATTCGTATCCAAAGGAGATAGTTTGGCTGAACGCCGCACCCTGGAGTTAGGTATTGAGCAAGGCGACCGCATAGAAGTTTTATCAGGATTACAGCCAGGTGACAACATTGTAATCACAGGACAACAGGGCCTTGAAGAAGGTGGTCGTATTTCGGTGGCTAGCGGTGCTTTATTTCAAACTGCCGAGCAAAATACAATTCAACCCGAAGGAACATCGGCTGAAAATAGGGCTACAGAGCAAAGAAGTATGCAACGATCAGGTGGCGCTAATGGCAACCCTTTTGCAAACTTAACCGAAGAGCAACGAGAAAAATTACGAACTATGAACCCCGAGGAACGTAGAGCGTTCATACAACAGCTTCGTGAATCGCGCGGTGACTCTACTGCAAATGCCTCGAACCGCTAGTTTATATGGGAGCATTATCAAAAATAGCCGTTGAACGTCCCATCACCCTACTGATGACGACCCTCATTTTTGTAGGGTTTGGAATTTATGGTCTCCAAAATTTACGATTGAATCTATATCCGGATGTATCCTTTCCCACCATTACTGTGTACACAAGTTACGAAGGGGTTGCTCCAGAGGATATAGAAACTCTGGTAACTAGACCCATTGAAGAGTCTGTTGGTAGTATTAGTGGTATTCGCCGTATACGATCGCTTTCAAGTCAAGGAGCCTCCGTTGTGAAATTAAACTTCAACTGGGGTACTGATTTATATGAGGCCGAAAATGATGTCCGGAAACAGCTTGGATTTGTAGAGCGATCAATCCCGGATGATGCGCAATCCCCTCTGGTATTTTCGTACGATCCTAACCAAGAACCCATCGTGGTTCTCACGCTAACGAGTAACGCGCGAAGTCCTCGTGATCTACGAACCTATGCCAATCAAATCTTAGAACAGCGTATTGAACGAGTTAATGGCATCGCATCAGTAGAAACTTCTGGTGGTCTGGAAAGGCAAATTAACGTGACCATCGATAATGAAAAAATGCGCCTTTATGATATTACCATTGCAGAAATAGCAGCCAAACTTGCACAGGAAAACATTCAGGTACCAGCAGGCCAATTATCCGAGGGGAATACTATATATAGTTTACGGACCATCGGTGAATTCAAAAATATTGATCAAATTCGAAACACCATTATAACCGTTCGAGAAGGGCAAGCACTCCTACTCAAGGATATTGCTGTGGTCGATGATGGTATTGCTCAACCTATAGGCAACGTACATATTGACGGAGAGGATGGCGTAATATTAAACGTATATCGTCAGAGTGATGCGAATGTTGTATCTGCTGCAACTGATGTTATTGAAAGTTTAGATGACATAAAAAGAAGTCTGCCCCAAGATGTACAAATTAAAGTACTTACTAATAAAGCAGAATTTATTCAGCAAAGTATCCAAAACCTTCTTTTGACGGGCATACAGGCTGTAATATTAGTAGTATTAATTCTGTTGGCCTTTCTGCGTAGCGGTCGTTCTGCACTCATTATCGCTATTTCTATTCCTGTTTCTATTATTACCACCTTCATGGTAATGGATTTCGCAGATTTGAGCCTTAACATCATATCCTTATCAGGCCTCACTCTAGCTGTCGGAATGGTGGTAGATGATGCCGTAGTTGTACTTGAAAATATTTTTCGCTTCAGAGAAGATGGCGCAGACCGTAAAACGGCATCGATCATGGGTGCTCGAGAAGTAGCGGTCCCAGTGGTAGTTTCCACCTTAACGACCCTAGTTGTGTTTTTGCCTATTCTTTTTGTCCCAGGGATTGCAGGGTTCTTGTTTAGGGATTTAGCTCTCACCATATCTTTCTCCCTATCGGTTTCCTCTTTGGTTGCTTTAACACTCATCCCCATGATGACCTCGCTCTTTTTTAGAGAAGAAAAAACTAATTTTGAAGCCACCAATAAATTAGCCGTCCTTTTATCTAATCTTCTTGAAAAACTAGAAGATAAATATCGATTTTTATTGAATCGTCTTATACAACGTAGTGGCATGGTCGTTTTTGCGGCTTTGTTTCTATTCGGGGCAACGCTACCAATTTTTTACCAGCTTGGCGGGGAATTCTTTCCTAGAGTCGATGAAAACGCCTTTACCTTGGAAGTACAAAGAGAACCTGGTGTAAACCTGTTTGAATTGGAACGATCCATTCGTCAGGTCGAGTCCATCATCCAGCAAGAAGTGCCAGAGTCTAGGTTGGTGGTTGCAGACTATGGAGATAAAGAAGGAGTAGAAGGTGCAGATAACCCCGGTGGTTACAGAGGCACCATACGGGTAGAATTGGTTGGTCAAAAAGAGCGCAAAAGAGGACAGTTTGAAATTACCCAATCACTACTCGGTTCACTGGAACAAGTTCCTGGAGTTCAGATTAAAGAACTTATTATTGATCCTTTAAGCCCCGATGGCGAGAACGGGCTAATGGTACAAATATTTGGCTATGATCCCGAACTCAAAAAAGAACTAACCGAAGGTGTGAAAGAACGCTTATCTAGTATTGAAGGAGTAGTGAATTTATTTTCCAGCTCTGATCAAGGAAGACCTGAACTCAGGCTTATAATGGATCGAGAACGTATTTCTCGTGTAGGAATGAACACCAATCAAGTCGCTTCTGCTGTGAGTGATGCAGTAAAAGGAAATGTTGCTACTAGCTTCGTCGATCAAGGCGTTGAATTTGAGGTATTGGTTGAACTAGATCCAAAGGATAAATCGGAGACGCTAGATCTATCCAATATTCAAATACAAACACCGGCAGCTGGTTGGATGCCCTTGAAGAATCTAGCCCGCCTAGAACGTTATACAGGACCGACTAATGTTATGCGAATTAATCAGGAAAGGGTGACTGAAATTACGGCAGAACTAGCCGGAACCGATTTAAAAGCGGCTTCCGATCAAGCCAGACTGTTACTTGATCAGGTTGATTGGCCCGATGGTTATCGCTACGAGTTAGCTGGTACTGCCGAGGAGCAAGCGGAATCATTTGGTTTCTTACTCTTAGCTTTTGCAATCGCAGGCATACTAACCTACATGGTTATGGCCTCTCAATTCGAAAGTTTGGTTGAACCCTTCATCATCATTTTCACTATACCCTTAGCACTTACAGGTGTGTTACTCATGCTATGGGCCACCGGCACTTCTATCAGTGTAACATCTATGGTGGGCCTTATCCTTCTAACCGGTATTGTTGTCAATAATGGTATTGTTATGATCGACTACATTAAAATATTACAAGCTCGTGGTATGGAGCGTAGTCAAGCCATAGTAACTGGGGCAGTTCGCCGTTTACGTCCAATTCTCATGACCGCATTCACCACTATTCTATCTATGGTCCCATTGGCATTAGAAATTGGTTCTGGTTCTGAAACTTGGAGTCCAATGGCTAGAACCGTTATTGGTGGTTTGACTATGTCAACCCTACTTATGTTATTTGTCGTACCTTGTTTGTATCTAATTATCAACAGTGGAGTGGAACGCTTGGGCTTTGATGCCGTACATAAACTGGACCCATTGGCCGACCAGGAACAGCGTGAATCAGCGACCACAACGGTTACTTTAACCCGAGAAGGATAGTAATATGAAACAATTCAGTGTAGCTGGTTCTATTTTACGACGCCCTATCACCGTGATCATGATTACGCTGATAATGACAGCATTTGGAATTTTTTCACTTCAAAATCTGCGGGTAACACTATTTCCATCTATAAATATTCCTGTTTTGGCTATTTCTACAGGGTATCAAAATGTATCTCCGGAGGATATAAACCGAATATTGGTAAACCCAATTGAAGGGGCTGTTTCGGCAATTGAGGGGATTGAAAGCTTAGAAGCACGTGTAAGCCGGGGAAGTGCATTTATCATCATGCGATTAAAAGATGGGACAGATATTCGGAAAACCGAACTTAAAGTACGTGAAGCACTGGATAATGTCCGAAACGAATTACCTAATCAGGCTAGGGAACCCGTTATTTTCCAATTCGATCCAGAGGACCGCCCTATTATGAAGCTAAGTATAGACGCTAGCAATAGAGGTTTAGATGAACTTCGTAATTTGGGCGTAGAAATTGTGGAGCCCCGATTAGAACGGATTGATGGACTTGCATCTGCGGAGACTCAAGGGGGATTAGAACGACGTATTTATGTGGATGTATCTCCCATGTCACTGGCGCAATATAACCTCTCACCGGCCAATATTGAAAATGCCCTTCGGTCAAATAACGCGCAATTACCTATTGGAAATGTGATTTCTGATCGAATAAGCTACTCGGTTAGGGTTCAGTCCACGTACACCAGTGTGGATGAAATAGCCAACACTATTGTACAGGTTTCCGAAAACGGAGTACCTATTCGGGTAAAAGATGTTGCTGAAGTATCGGATGGATTCACTGACGTAACCTCTTTGGTCACCGTAAATGGTCGAAACAGTGTATCCGTAGATATTCAAAAAAGTTCCGATGCTAATACCTTGGATGTAGTAAATGCTGTAAAGGAAAGTTTAAATGAGCTAAATGACATTATGCCACCAGGAGTTAACATCCAGGTACTTTCAGACGAAGGGCGTAACATTGAAGACTCCATTAACAATCTATCGCAGTCCGCAACTAGTGCCTTAATTGTGGTTATTGCCGTCATCCTTATCTTTATGGGTGGATGGAGAATTTCGTTAGTAGTTGCTACCTCCATACCTGTATCCATTGCCGCGAGCTTTGCAGCGATGTATTTTGCTGATCTCACCCTCAATATTCTAACCATCTCTGCCTTGGCTTTGGCCATTGGGCTTTTGGTTGACAACTCTATTGTGGTCACCGAAAGTATTGCTCGAAAATTGGAAGAAGGCATGAGTAAATACGATGCTGCCCTAAAAGGTACCAATGAGGTCATCGGGGCTTTACTGGGTTCTACACTCACGACCTTAGGAGTATTTATTCCCATCATCATGCTTAGTGGCGTTCAAGGAAGTTTTTTCCGAGAATTCGCTTTTACTATTTGTTTCGCTATCGGATTCTCCTTCCTATCATCCATAATATTGGTACCCGTAATTTCACTTTTGGCCTTAGATTCTAAACAGTTTAGTCGAAACAATTGGGCCTTCCGAGGAATATCTCAACTCGAGCAACGATACACTGGCATACTTCGGTGGATATTACACCATAAATGGATTGCCGTGGTCTCTATGATCAGCATAATTAGTGCCACTGGTTATTTATATAGCTCTATCAATAAGGAAGGCTTTCCTGAAACGGACTCAGGAGAAATAGACATCGATATTACACTTCCAGAAGGATCTAAATTGGTTCGAACAATGGAAGTACTTGAAACATTTAATGCTAAACTGGCTGATATGCCCGAGGTAGAAACCCGAATTGCCTCTATTGGCCGTTCGCGTTATACAGAGCAAACTAATCGTGGAGAAATAAGCGTAGTGCTCGTACCTGAAAGCCAGAGAGAAATAAGTACGAACGACTTTTCTCTACGCCTTCGGCAAGAATTAGTCGCTGCGGGGACTACCGTGAGAGTGAGAGTCGAAGGAGGAGGACTAAATTTTGGACGTGGATTTAGTTTTGGAGGTGGCGCTATACGATTGAGTCTAATTGGTCCGGAAATCGATGAGTTAGTTGCTATTTCCGGAGAAATAGAAAAGAATTTATTGGCAGACCCAGCTATTATATCCGTAGATAACGGACGTACAGATCCGACACCAGAACTACATTTTTATGTAGATCGTGAACGAGTAGGCCGATTAGGAACCAACTTGAATACGATTGCCTCTAATTTGCGCACACAAACATTAGGTAACCAAGCTGGATTTTATATTGACGAAGGACGTGAAATACCTATCGAAGTTCGATCAAGACGAGAAGCCCTTAAGAATAGAGATGACTTATTTGATGTAGAAGTATTTCAAGTGGGTGAACAACGTGTACCCATAGTTGCTGTTGGTGAATTTATCCCTACAGAGGGGGTTGATTCATTTCAACGACGAGATCGAGAAACTGTGTTAGATGTAAATATTCGGGTAGATGGAGATGCCAATGAATATCGCGAAAAAATTATTTCTTTTATTCAATCAGAAATAGTACTACCTGAAGGCTACCGTTACGAGTTTACAGGGGGAACCGCTGAGTCAGCTGAAGGGTTTCAACAATTCTTCTTTGCCTTAATCGCTGCTGTACTATTAATGTACATGATTATGGCGTCTTTATTTGAGAATTTCCGGGATCCCTTCGTTATTTGGCTTTGTATTTTCATGGCAGCATTTGGCGCCTTAGCCTTTTTGGTACTATTGGGAGATCCATTATCTACTACTGCTCAAATTGGAATGTTCATGTTAGTAGGTATTATCGTGAACAATGGTATCGTATTGGTTGATTATATCCACTTAAACACAAAAGGAATCGCTTTTGACCCGACAAGGGGTTCAGAATATATGACGCAGGTTATTGAGGCATGTAGACGCCGTATGCGCCCTATTCTGTTGACCGCTATCACAACAATCTGTTCGATGATACCTTTGTCTTTGGAATTAGGTTCTGGTGCTGAAATTTGGTCCCCATTAGCTAAAGCAGTTATTGGCGGTCTATTATTTGGAGCCGTTCTTACCTTATTCATCACTCCAGCTATTTCGGTTGGGTTTAATCAAAGCATTAATTGGGTTAAGCAACTTCGGAAAAAATAAATCGTATAAGTGTGTGTGAGTGAACATTAGACAATAGTCGTCAGATTTTATATACTAAAAGAAAAGGAGTAGTTATGAGTAAAACAGAAAGCTTTTTAACAGGATTGATAACAGGAGCCCTTGCAGGGTCTATTATAGCATTATTATACGCACCAGATACGGGTACAAATACGCGAAAAAAATTAAGCTATCAAGTGAGTCATTACAGAGATGAGCTGGTCGATTTAATTGTTGAGTTGCAGAAAGAAAAAGACAAGCTCATGTCAGAAGCAAAAGAAAAGGGTGAAAAAGTGGTCACAGAAGCTAAGAAAAAAGCTGATGATCTCATTAAAGAAGCCGAACACCTGCTGGAAACAATTGACCAAACTCCAAAAGCGTAGTAGTATATACGCACCCATTACTAGCAACTTTACTATTACCATACCTGTTGATAGTAGTTTCAGCTAGTTTTTAACATTTTAGCATAAAAAAAGCCCCTTCTGAATACTCAAAAGGGGCTTTATTTTTTAAAGCTTATTAGTTAGAATAAATGGCTACTATTCTTCAGCCATAGCTTCTGTATCCTCACCACCAAGGGCTTCAAATACTTTTGCCACTTCTTCCTCACCTTCTTCCATATCTTTACGAGATCCAACGATAAGTTCGTTGTACTCACGAAGACCGGTACCAGCAGGCACTTTATGCCCAACAACCACATTTTCTTTGAGGCCACGCAGATAATCACGTTTAGCTTCAATGGATGCTTGAGTCAGTACCTTTGTGGTTTCTTGGAAAGATGCGGCTGAAAGCCAACTTTCGGTAGACAATGCAGCACGAGTAATCCCAAGTAGAATTGGTTTTGAGATTGCTGGTTTAGCTTCTAACACTTGCAATTCGGCTTTATCTTCTTTGATAAGTTGATTATTAATCTCCCGAACTTCACGACGATCTAATATAGTGCCTTTTTTAAGTTCACTTCCACCTGGATCGCGAACAACAAATTTACCAATTAGTTCATCGTTTCGAGTATTAACCTCGAAGCGATCTACTTTATCACCCTCAAGATACATTGTATCACCTGGATCGGTAATCTCTACCTTCTGCATCATGGTACTCACGATAACTTCGATGTGCTTATCGTTTATTTTTACCCCTTGCAGACGGTAAACTTCCTGTATTTCATTCACCAAATACGACTGAACCGCATATGGGCCTAAGATATTAAGAATATCTTGTGCAGGAATAGTCCCATCGGAAAGAGGTTGTCCAGCTTTCACAAAGTCATTTGATTGCACCAGAATATGCTTACTTAATGAAATTAGATATTTCTTTTCATCCGTACCGTCCTTTGATCGAACGATTACTTCCTGAGAACCTCTTTTACGGGCACCCATTTCTATAATACCGTCAATTTCACTAACTGCTGCTGGCTCACTTGGTGAACGGGCTTCAAAAAGCTCAGTTACTCGTGGTAGACCGGCAGTAATATCCTTAGATTTACCTGTAGCTCGTGGAATTTTTGCCAAAATCTGTCCAGCAGCTACTTTTTCACCATCCTCTACAACAATGTGAGTATCTACAGGTAGAGTACTCTCTCGTAGACGATCACTACCACCTTTAATGACTAAAGTAGGTACTAGACTACGATCTTTTGAGTCTGTAATTACCTTCTCACGGTGACCTGTTTGAGCATCCGTATCTTCGGTGAAGGTAACACCCTGGATAATGTCTTTGTAGGCAACTTGTCCATCGATTTCAGAGAAAATAAGTGCGTTATATGGATCCCACTTACAAAGTTGGGCTCCTTTAGGCACCATATCACCCTCTTCAACCATCATCTCACAACCATAGGGTACGTTGTAACTAATGAGCATTTTGCCTTCTTCATCCACAATTTTTAGCTCTCCGGCACGGCTAAGAACAACATTATGCTCTTCTTCACCATCATTGTATTCAACTACACGAATGTTTTCGAATTCAACTTTTCCATCAAACTTAGCTTTATGCTGAGATTCAGCTTCTAAACGAGAAGCTGTACCCCCAACGTGGAAAGTACGTAATGTTAGCTGGGTACCTGGCTCACCAATTGACTGGGCAGCAATTACACCTACTGCTTCACCTTTTTCAACTACGGTGCCTCTAGCAAGGTCACGGCCATAGCATTTTGCACAAACACCACGACCAGTCTCACAAGTTAGTACCGAACGTATTTCAACTTCCTCGATAGATGTTTCGGCAATTTTCTTAGCCACTGACTCATCAATCATTTGATTAGCTCCACATAAAAGCTCATCTGAGATTGGGTCAAAAATATCATGCAGAGAAAAACGACCTATAATTCGATCTTCTAAACGCTCTATAACGTCTTCATTATCCTTTAATGCTTGCATTTTGATACCACGTAATGTACCACAATCATCTTCAGTAATGATAACATCCTGAGAAACGTCCACTAATCTACGCGTTAAATAACCCGCATCAGCTGTTTTAAGAGCGGTATCGGCAAGACCTTTACGCGCACCGTGAGTAGAAATAAAGTATTCAAGTACCGTCAACCCTTCTTTAAAAGATGAAAGAATTGGGTTTTCAATAACTTCATTTCCTTGTTGCATAGAGCTCTTCTGAGGCTTAGCCATAAGACCACGCATTCCGCCTAACTGACGAATTTGTTCTTTCGAACCACGGGCACCAGAATCGGCCATCATAAATACAGGATTAAATCCTTCTCTATCATCTGCAAGGGCTTGGAATAAAGTTTCAGAAACCCGGTTAGTGGTACTAGTCCACTTATCAATTACCTGATTGTAGCGCTCATTATCGGTGATAAAACCCATCTCATAACGGCCTTGAATATCCGTTACTTCGTCTTTTGCACCATTAATCAAATTGGCCTTCGCATCAGGAATAATAATATCCTCTAAGCTAAAGGAGAGACCACCTAGGGTCGCATTTTCATATCCAATTCGCTTCATATCATCTAAGAAAGCAGATGCCTTTGCAGTACCAACGCGAGCATGAATCTCACCAATAAGTACACGTAATTCTTTTTTTCCAAGGGTCTTGTTGATAAATCCCATTTCCGGTGGAACAATCTCATTAAACAGTACCCGACCGGTTGAAGTTTTCACCACCTCTGTTACTTCTTCACCTTGTTCATTCAGATATTTTACGCGAACATTAATCTTCGAGTGTACTTTTATCTGACCTTGATCAAAAGCAATGATAACTTCTTGTGGTGATGAGAAGGTTTTCCCTTCACCTTGCTGCCCACTTCTTGGTTTTGTTAGGTAGTAAAGTCCTAGGATCATATCCTGTGAAGGTACCGCAATCGGTCCACCACTCGCTGGACTTAAGATGTTATGAGATCCTAACATCAATACAGAAGCTTCTAATATGGCATCATTACTCAACGGTAAGTGAACCGCCATCTGATCCCCATCGAAGTCAGCATTAAATGCAGTACAGGCCAATGGGTGAAGTCGTATAGCCTTTTCTTCAATTAGTACTGGCTGAAAAGCTTGTATACCCAATCTGTGAAGGGTTGGAGCTCGGTTTAGCATAACGGGATGTCCATCAATTACATTCTCAAGTACTTCCCATACGACCGCATCGCGGCGATCAACTACTTTCTTGGCACTTTTAACTGTTTTGACGAAACCACGCTCTATAAGTCTTCGAATGATGAATGGTTTGTATAGTTCAACCGCCATTTCTTTTGGTAGACCACATTCATGCATTTTTAATTCAGGACCCACAACGATTACCGATCGACCAGAATAATCTACTCGTTTCCCTAAAAGGTTCTGACGGAAACGGCCACTTTTCCCTTTAAGCATATCGCTAAGAGACTTGAGTGGACGATTGTTGTTACGAACCGCATTTGATTTTCTAGAGTTGTCATAGAGTGAATCAACTGCTTCTTGAAGCATACGCTTCTCGTTACGAAGAATAACGTCTGGTGCTTTAATATCGATCAATCGCTTAAGTCGATTGTTTCGGATAATAACGCGACGATATAAATCATTTAAATCAGAGGTTGCGAATCGACCCCCTTCAAGAGGCACTAACGGACGTAATTCAGGGGGGATTACCGGAATAACTCGCTGTACCATCCATTCTGGACGGTTCTCAGTATGTTTAGCGGCTGCTCTGAACGACTCTATAACCTGAAGCTGCTTTAATTTTTTCTTCTTACGCATCTGAGAGGTTTCTTCTTTTACCTCTTCACGTAAGTTGAAGGCCATCTCATCCAGATCTAAGTCTGCGAGCATAGCTTCAAGGGCATCTGCACCCTCTTTCACAACAAAACGTTCTTCGTCATCCTCGTCTAAATCAAAATGCTCTTCTGGCAGTTGATCAAGGATGTCGTATTTCTCTTCCTCAGTTATAAAATCACCTTTATTGTACCCCAAGTCCTTCGCCATTCCAGGATTAATGATAACGAAAGTCTCGTAGTATACAATCTTGTCTAGATTCTTAGAGGATAGACCTAATAAATAAGCAATTTTGTTTGGTAGGGATTTGAAATACCAAATATGAACAGTAGGAACAGTTAGGGTAATATGACCCATACGCTCTCTACGGACAGCTTTTCTGGTAACTTCAACACCACAACGATCACAGATTATTCCTTTGTAACGAATTCTCTTGTACTTTCCGCAGTGGCATTCATAATCCTTGACAGGACCAAAGATTTTTTCACAAAACAGTCCATCCATTTCTGGCTTGAAGGTTCTGTAATTAATGGTCTCAGGCGTTAGGACTTCCCCATGTGAACGTGACAGAATGGCTTCCGCAGAAGCTAGGGAAACACCTATGCTATTGAAATCGTTGGTTACTGCTAATGTCTTTGTAATTGGCAAAATATTCTCCGTTTAATAATTAACAGTGTTTAATCTAAATGTATTTCAAGGCCTAGCCCCATGAGCTCACGGAGTAATACCTTAAAGGATTCTGGAACATCACCATCAGGTAAATTTTCACCTTTAACAATGGCTTCGTACACTTTTGAACGACCTTTAACGTCGTCGCTCTTAACCGTCAGCATCTCTTTAAGGATACTTGAAGCACCATAAGCGTAGAGTGCCCACACTTCCATTTCACCAAGTCGCTGACCCCCAAACTGTGCTTTACCACCTAATGGCTGTTGCGTAATGAGTGAGTACGGACCGATGGAACGTGAATGCATCTTATCTTGAACCAAATGATTCAATTTAATCATGTAGATGTATCCTACGGTAGTTTGCTGTGAAAAAGCTTCTCCGCTTCGACCATCAAATAAGGTCACTCGACCATCCTCTGGTAAACCCGCATCGTTTAATTTCAATTTCACATCATCCATTGTTGCACCATCGAAAACAGGGGATGCAAAGGTAGTACCTAGTTTTTTGGCAGCCCACCCAAGAATGGTTTCATAAATTTGACCCAGGTTCATACGCGATGGTACGCCAAGTGGATTCAAACAAATGTCTACTGGTGTTCCATCTTCCATGAATGGCATATCCTCTACAGGTACAATTTTGGCAACAACCCCTTTGTTACCGTGACGACCTGCCATCTTATCACCTACCTGTAACTTGCGCTTTTTAGCAATGTATACTTTGGCTTTCTGGATTATTCCTGGAGGTAGTTCATCTCCCACTTGTATCGCAAAGGTACGGCGTTTCGCTTCGCTATCAATTTCTCTTCGAAGTTCACGATAATTGTGGAAAAGTAATTTAACATGCTTAACCAGCTCTTTATCAGTAGCCCAATCAATATTTTCATTGATATTTACTGGATCAATCTCTTCGAAAACAGATTTTTTGTATTTCTCACCTTTAGGAATCAATTCAACTCTAGAGTAGTCATATACCCCTGGAGATGTTTTATCTCTAAGTAATGAATACATCTTATCAGCCCACTGCTGATTCAATTCCGATAACTTATCAGCATGACGCTCATTTTCAACTTCAACACGCTTTTTCTCTTCTTTTCGAGAAATAAGCTCATCGCGCTTACGGCTAAACAGACGCGTATCAATGACAGTCCCTGATACACCAGGAGGTGTTTTTAGGGAAGCATCTTTTACATCACCCGCTTTGTCACCAAATATAGCACGCAAAAGTTTTTCTTCAGGTGTTGGATCGGTTTCGCCCTTAGGAGTAATTTTACCCACTAGTATATCGCCTGGAGCTATTTTAGCGCCTATACGAATCATACCTTTTTCATCTAAGTTGCGTGTAGCTTCTTCAGATACGTTAGGTATTTCGCGGGTTAATTCTTCTTCTCCTCGTTTGGTGTCTCTAACCTGTTGCTCAAACTCAGTGATATGTATTGAGGTATAAATATCTTCTTGAACAATACGCTCACTAATAACAATTGCATCCTCAAAGTTGTAACCACGCCATGGCATAAATGCCACTAAAAGGTTTCTACCAAGAGCTAGTTCACCACCATCCGTAGAACAACCATCAACAATAGCTTGGTTTTTCTTGACACGGTCGCCAATCTTAACGATTGGGCGCTGATTCGTCGCAGTGTCCTGGTTGGTACGAGTGAATTTCTCTAGTTCGTAACTCTTTATACCGTTATCAAAATAACAGTTCTGCTCTAGTTCACTACGATCATATTTCACACGAACTTCAGTTGCACTTACATATACTACTTCACCATCGGCTTCGGCAGTTATAATTGCTCTTGAGTCACGGGCAGCACGATGTTCTAGACCAGTACCAACTACGGGTGCCTCAGGTCGCAGTAATGGAACAGCTTGACGCTGCATGTTCGAACCCATTAGGGCACGGTTGGCATCGTCATGTTCAATAAATGGAATGAGTGCAGCTGCAAGTGATGTAATTTGGTTAGTCGCAACATCCATGTATTCGATTTCATCTATACGAGCTTGTGTATAGTTACCTTCTCGCATGCGAGAAAACACGGTTTCATTAACAAAACTGCTGCTCTCATCTAGCTCAGCATTTGCCTGTGCAATAACCGTTTCATCTTCTTGCTCAGCAGCTAAATATTCAACTTCTTTACTAACCTTTCCATCTTTTACTTTTCTGTACGGTGTTTCGATGAACCCAAAGTCATTTACTTTGGCATGAACGCAAAGCGACGAAATAAGACCAATATTAGGTCCTTCCGGTGTTTCAATTGGGCAAAGACGTCCGTAGTGAGTATAGTGAACGTCACGAACCTCAAACCCGGCACGCTCACGAGTTAAACCACCAGGGCCAAGAGCTGACATTCTTCTTTTGTGAGTTAGCTCAGCTAATGGATTGGTTTGATCCATGAATTGAGATAGCTGATTCGTTCCAAAAAACGTGTTAATTACACTCGATATAGTACGAGCGTTCACAAGATCTTGAGGTGTTAGCTGCTCTGCATCTCTTGAGTTCATACGCTCTTTAATGGTTCTAGCCATACGAGCTAGACCAATGGCAAACTGTTGACCAAGTTGTTCACCCACTGTTCGGATACGTCGGTTACTTAAGTGATCAATATCATCGACCTGAGATTTTAAATCCTTTAGGCGAATAACCTCTTTAATGATAGCAACAATATCTTCTTTAGTTAAATATTGTACATCTGTTCGGTCTTGATGAAGACGTTTGTTAAGTCGATATCGGCCTACTTCTCCCAAATCGTACTTTTTATCACTAAAGAACAGACGTTCAAGAATAGCTCGTGAAGTTTCCGGATCTGGCATTTCGCCGGAACGTATCTGCTGATACACTTCTCCGAGTGCCGTGTGCTCATCATGAGTAGGATCTTTTCTCAGCGTATTCATCATCACAGATCGCTCAGATTCTTCACTCGAGATTTTTTGTACTAACACCGATTTTAGGCCTGACTCCTTTATAAGTCCGTAATCATCTTCAGTAAGTTCATGATCTCGCTCCAGCAAGTTAACTCGCTTAGTGGCTTCAGTTACCTCACCAGTCTCGTCGTCTACCACTTCTTCAGTTACTTCAGTGGTAATATTTTCGGCCAAACGCTTGCCAACAAGATTTTTGTTGTAGTCAGCTTTTGTACCAAATTTTAACGATTCGGATAGCTCAAACAGGCTAAGTAGTTCTTCATCGGTAGAATAACCAAGTGCCCTCATTAAGGTAGTGGCCGGTATCTTTTTCTTTCTATCAATATATGCCCACAGAACATCACGAATATCCGTGGTGAATTCAATCCAAGAACCTTTAAAAGGAATAACTCGTGCAGAATATAATTGAGTTCCATTTGGGTGAATGGATTGTCCAAAGAACACCCCTGGTGAACGATGCAATTGACTTACAATAACTCGCTCTGCCCCATTTATTATGAATGTACCACGATGAGTCATCCACGGTAGATCACCGAGAAATACCTCCTGCTCTATCGTTTCGGAAGCTTCATCGGAATCGTCAACAGAGGATAGACGTAACTTCGCTTTTAGCGGTACGGAATAGGTTAAACCTCGCTCCTGACATTCTTTAATGGTATACCTAGGTACGTCAACGTTGTAATACAAAAACTCAAGTATATGCGTTTCACGAGTATCTTGTATTGGGAAATTTTCGTTGAATATTCGTTGAAGACCTTGATTTTCTCGTTCATTAGGTGCAATATCTAATTGAACGAACTTCTCGAATGATTCTAATTGAATGTCTAGAAAATCGGGATATTCAAGCACATGTTTTGTGCGTCCGAATGATTCTCTGTTTGTATTGGGGATAGTTTGCATCTTCTTACTCAAAAGGAACCTCTCCTTAAAGATTGAAGGGTGATAGTCGAATTTAGCCGTTATAATCTGGCCGTGTAATATAGACGCCAATAGCCAATACCGTTTTCACGATATTGGCTACCAACGAATTGTAATTTGAAATTACTTGAGCTCTACAGTAGCTCCAGCCTCTTCTAATTTGGCTTTGATTTCTTCTGCTTCCTCTTTTGAAACGCCTTCTTTAACGTTTCCAGGAGCACCATCAACTAAGTCTTTGGCTTCTTTCAGACCTAGACCAGTAATTCCACGTACTTCTTTAATTACAGCAATTTTCTTTGCTCCAGCGCTCTCAAGCACTACAGTAAATTCAGATTGCTCTTCTGCAGCACCGGCGTCACCACCAGCAGCAGGTCCAGCAACCGCTACAGCCGCAGCTGCAGGTTTAATACCGTACTCTTCTTCAAGTACTGTAGCAAGTTCGTTTGCTTCTTTAATTGTTAGGTTGACTAGCTGTTCAGCTAATTCTTTAACGTCAGCCATTTTTTTCTCCAGTTGTTTTTAGTAAAAATCGTTTGTTGATTGATAAGGGTTAGTTTTCGCCTTTTTCAGCGATGGTTTTTACAGCTCCTACAAGGTTAGATCCCTGGGCTTGTAATCCACCAACCACATTGGTAATTGGTGCCATTAACAGACCTAGTATGTCTCCAATGATCTCGTCTTTTGACTTCATTGCAGCAAGTGCCTCAAGTTGATCGGGACCATAAAAGTCTCCATCTATGAGGGCTGCTTTGAACTCAGGCTTATCATTGTTTTCCTTGATAAAATCTTTAAGAACCTTTGCAGGTGCGGATAGTTCTTCTTCTACAAAAGCAAATGCGTTTTGATCCGTAAGTAAGGGTAACATTTCATCGTACCCTCCTACTTCTTGCATTGCCATTTTCATAAGTTTATTCTTATAAACTTTGTAGTGAACGTTTCCCTTACGGAATGCACCACGTAGCTTATTAGCTTGAGCAACAGACATACCCTGATACTTGGTCACATAAAGTGCCCCAGAATTTTGCAGGGTCTCTGAAATTTCATCTAATATGGCTCGTTTTTCAGCAGTAGGCATAATTTATTTCCTCCTTAATTAAGAGATGTAACTGCGGTTCTACTTATGGGTATGCTAGGTCCCATGGTACTGCTCATAAACACGCTTTTAACATATATACCTTTGGATGAAGATGGCTTTAATCGCATGACCGTAGATAAAAATGCTTCCGCATTTTCTTTTATCTGATCTGCATTAAAACTCACCTTACCAATTGTGGTATGGAGTATTCCAGCTTTGTCTACACGAAAATCGATTTGTCCAGCTTTCACTGTTTGTACAGCTTTAGCTACTTCCATCGTGACGGTACCACTTTTAGGATTAGGCATTAAGCCTCTAGGACCTAGGAATCGACCCAGTTTACCGAGTTTGCCCATTACATCAGGGGTTGCAATGATCACGTCGATCTCTGCCCACCCTTCTTCAATTTTTGCGATGTAATCATCTAATCCAACATGATCAGCACCCGCTTCGCGAGCCTCATCTTGCTTTGATTCATTTACTAACGCAAGAACTCGAATGTCCTTACCTGTTCCATGAGGTAGACTTACCGTTCCACGTACCATTTGATCTGCATGTCGGGGATCAACTCCTAAACGGATGTCGATATCAACGGATGCATCAAACGTAGTGGTAGTAGTTTTTTTCACAAGATTGCAAGCTTCTTCCAGAGTGTATTCACCCTCTGTATTAACCAGCGCTGCTACTTGTTGGTATTTTTTTCCTCTTTTTGCCATGATTACAACTCCTTTACTTGTCGCGATTAACTCTAAGACCCATACTACGGGCTGTTCCTGCAATCATTTCTGCGGCGGCTTCAACATCGAAGGCATTTAAGTCTTCCATTTTTTCCTCCGCAATTTGTTTGCATTGGGACCATGTGACCGTTCCTACTTTATTTCGGTTCGGTTCACCAGAACCAGACTTTAGTTTGGCAGCCTGTTTAAGAAGTACAGGTGCTGGCGGAGTTTTCGTTTTAAATGTAAACGACTTATCTGCAAACACCGTGATCTCAACAGGTATTACCGTACCAGTCTTGTCCTGAGTCTTAGCATTAAAGGCTTTACAAAACTCCATAATATTAATGCCAGCCTGACCAAGAGCCGGGCCCACTGGGGGTGCCGGATTAGCCTGACCACCAACAATTTGGAGTTTCAGGATTCGTTCAACTTTTTTAGCCATGGATTCTCAGGATCCTTTTCTAAGTGTTATAACTTCTGTTTTTCGCGTAATAGCTAGTGTGCATCAACTAGGTTCTTTATGTTGTGGATTCAACTTGATTGATATCCACCTCAACTGGGGTCTTTCTTCCAAAAATACTCACCAAGACTCGCAGTTTTAATTTGTCGGTATTTACCTCTTGTACGGTTCCATCGAAATCTTTGAATGGACCTGCAATTACTTTTACCAAATCACCTTCACGGTGAGGAATTTCTATGTTGCCCGTTTCCATACCAGCTTCTTGCACTCGTCCAATGATGCGTTGAACTTCGTGCTTTTTAAGTGGGGTAGGTACTTTAGTCTGCCCGCCTACAACCAAAAAGCCCATGCATGAAGGGGCACTTTGTACCAAATTGTTTACTTCTTCATCAAAATGGGTATTAAGCAGTATGTATCCAGGGAAGAAATTTTTCTCTCTAGTACGCTTTTTCCCATTACGGATTTCAACTATAGTCTCCGTAGGAACAAGGACATCCTTGATCTTATGCTCTAGTTTTTGATCTTCAATTTCACGATCTAAAAACTCTTTAACTTTTTTTTCATGACTGGAAAAGCAGCGAACTACATACCAGCCGAAATCTAATTCTTTACTCATTAGTTATATATCGCCTCTAAGACCGTGCTGTATACTTGATCGATACCAAATATTAATACTGACAGTATGATAGAAAACACAACGACAATGATTGTATTGTCTATGAGTTCTGTCTGTGTTGGCCAGGATACTTTTTTGAATTCTTTAGTAACGCTGTCGAAGAAATTAGTAATCTTTTCCATAATTCATTTTTGTTAGCACGGGTGGAGAGACTCGAACTCCCGACACCTGGTTTTGGAGACCAGTGCTCTACCAGCTGAGCTACACCCGTATACACCAAGGAGCAGAATTTCTACCCCTTGGTTATACTACGTGTCGGATTATTAGTCCAAAATTTTAGTTACAACGCCGGCACCAACTGTACGACCACCTTCGCGAATCGCGAAACGCAATCCATCTTCCATGGCCACTGGTTGAATTAGCTCTACGCTCAACTTCACGTTGTCGCCTGGCATTACCATCTCCACTCCTGAAGGAAGCTCACAAGCTCCCGTCACATCCGTTGTACGGAAATAGAACTGTGGACGGTATCCCTTAAAGAATGGCGTATGACGACCACCCTCATCTTTACTTAATACGTACACCTCACACTCAAACTTCTTGTGTGGGTTAATCGAGCCTGGCTTACAAAGAACCATTCCACGCTGAATCTGCTCTTTGTCTATACCACGAAGTAGGATACCCGCATTGTCTCCCGCCTGACCTTGGTCTAACAATCGACGGAACATCTCAATACCGGTTACCACGCTCTTCATCGGATCTTCTACAATCCCTACAATTTCAATCTCGTCGTTAAGCTTTAGAATACCACGCTCAATCCGACCCGTAGCTACCGTACCTCGACCTGTAATAGAGAACACATCCTCTACTGGCATCAAAAACGGCTTGTCTACATCACGCTCAGGCGTAGGTATGGTCTGGTCAACCGCTTGAATAAGCTCAATTACTTTCTCTTCCCACTGAGCCTCGCCATTCAACGCGCCTAGCGCCGAACCTTGAACCACCGGTATGTTGTCTCCATCAAACTCATAGCTGGATAACAACTCTCGCACTTCTAGCTCAACGAGCTCTAATAATTCTTCATCGTCTACTAAGTCAACCTTGTTCATGAATACCACTACTTGAGGCACGCCAACCTGACGAGCTAGTAGAATGTGCTCACGAGTCTGAGGCATAGGACCATCGGTAGCTGCAACCACTAAAATAGCACCATCCATCTGGGCTGCTCCGGTTACCATATTCTTTACGTAATCCGCGTGACCTGGACAATCTACGTGTGCGTAGTGACGCTCGGCCGATTCGTATTCCACGTGAGCCGTCGCAATGGTAATACCACGCTCACGCTCTTCGGGTGCATTATCGATCTGATCAAAAGCTTGAGCAACGCCACCGTAGGTCTTCGCCATTACCGTGGTAATTGCCGCCGTTAACGTAGTCTTTCCGTGATCTACGTGTCCGATCGTTCCCACGTTTACGTGGGGTTTGGTTCGCTGAAAGGTCTCTTTTGCCATTTTATTCGTTCTTTTTAGTAAGTATTAAAATATTCTGTTATGATTGACTCTCGATGATTTCCTGAGCCAACTTATCCGGTACCTGTGTGTACTCTTCAAATTCCATTGAGTACACGGCACGACCCTGCGTCAATGAACGCAAGTCGGTTGAATACCCAAACATTTCAGACAAAGGCACATTTGCCTTAACCACAGAACCATTAGGATCTGAATTCATACTTTGAATAATTCCACGTCTAGAATTCAAATCACCAATAACATCACCCATGTAATCTTCAGGAGTGGTTACTTCCACTTTCATCACTGGCTCTAGCAAAGCTGGCTTAGCTTTTTTCGCAGATTCTCGGAATCCACTTTTCGCAGCTAGTTCGAAACTCAATTGATCCGAATCAACATCGTGATACGAACCGTCAAATAAACGAACTCCTACATTTTGTACAGAGTAGTTAGCTTGAATACCACTTTCCAAAGCCATCTTAAACCCTTTCTCAACTGATGGAATGAATTCACGGGGTATGTTACCACCTACAATCTCATTTATAAACATGAAACCTTCGTCCCGACTAATGCGGTCTTCACGGCCTTCATAATTATCGAAGTACTCAATAGGTGCAATCTCGAATTGAATGTCGGCAAATTTTCCACGACCACCTGTTTGCTTTTTGTATACTTCGCGGTGAGTAACATTTCGCGAGATGGTTTCTCGGTAAGACACCTGTGGCGCACCAACGTTTGCCTCAACCTTAAATTCTCGTTTCAATCGATCCACAATAATTTCTAAGTGAAGCTCACCCATACCAGCGATAGTGGTTTGGCCAGTTTCTTCATCGGTACTTACCTTGAATGTAGGATCTTCTTCGGCTAGCTTTTGTAGTCCAGTTGATAGTTTATCACTATCTGCTTTTGTTTTCGGCTCAACTGCCAACTTGATTACTGGCTCAGGGAAAGTAATTTGCTCTAGTATTACAGGCTTATCTAAATCACAGAAGGTATCACCCGTATATACTTCTTTAACCCCTACAACAGCCACAATATCACCGGCCTGCGCAAAGTCTAAGTCTTTTTTATCGTTAGCATGCATTTCCAATAGTCGTCCTACACGCTCTTTCTTGCCAGTAGTTGAATTCAAGATATATGAACCCTTATCTAGACGACCTGAATAAACACGAGCAAAAGTAAGCTTTCCAACATAAGGATCCGTCATGATCTTGAATGCAAGCGCACTAAAAGGTGCACTTGGGTCTGCCATTCTTTTAACTTCTTCATCTGTATTTGGATCAATACCATTAACTGCTTCAACATCTAGTGGACTTGGCATAAAGTCAATCACGCGGTCCAACATCGCTTGCACACCTTTGTTTTTTAGTGCAGTACCGCACATTACTGGTGTGATATCTTTTGCGATAGTTGCTTTACGAATTGCGTTAATAATCTCTTCAGCTGATATCTCTTCTTCCATGAGATACTTTTCCATCAACGATTCGTCATGATCTGCAATAGCCTCTAGCATTTGCATACGATAGTCTTTTACCGTATCGACCATATCCTCAGGAATATCAATTACATCGTACTTGGCACCTAAAGACTCTTCATCCCACACTATACCACGCATATTGATTAAATCAACTACGCCTTTGAAATTCTCTTCTCTGCCAATTGGGATTTGAATAGGGATGGGATTGGCATTTAGTTTATCATTCAATTGACCTACTACATTATAGAAGTCGGCACCAGTACGGTCCATTTTATTTACAAAGGCCATACAAGGAACTTTGTACTTGGTCGCTTGACGCCATACTGTTTCTGACTGAGGCTGAACCGCTCCTACCGAGCAAAGCACAAATACAGCTCCATCCAAGACACGTAGTGAACGCTCTACTTCTACGGTAAAATCCACGTGACCAGGGGTGTCAATGATATTGATACGGTGATCATTCCAAATACAGTGGGTCGCTGCGGAAGTAATGGTAATACCACGCTCCTGCTCTTGCTCCATCCAATCCATAGTAGCCGCACCATCGTGAACTTCACCTATTCGGTGACTTCTACCTGTATAGAACAGTATTCGTTCTGTAACCGTAGTTTTTCCAGCATCGATGTGTGCCATAATCCCGATATTTCGGGTTCGGCGCATCTGGTCGAAGATTTTTGGATCCATTGTTGTAGTTTCAGACATGATGTGATGAATAATTTTTTAGTCGAAATTAAAATCTAAAGTGGGCAAATGCTTTATTGGCTTCTGCCATACGATGAGTTTCATCTTTCTTTCGTACTGCACCGCCCTCATTTTTTGAAGCATCTATGAGTTCACGGGAAAGACGTAGGGACATGGATTTATCATTTCTAGAGCGCGCTGCTTTTATCAGCCATCGCATTCCTAATGCTGTACCACGCTCTTGCCGAACCTCTACAGGCACTTGGTAGGTTGCTCCACCCACTCGTCGTGACTTAACTTCTACTACAGGGGTTGAATTTTGAAGAGCGGAACGGAAAACTTCTACTCCTGTTTCACCCGTGCGTTCTTCGATTATTTCAAAAGCCTGATAGACAATTTTTCTTGCTACACTTTTCTTGCCATCTCGCATTAAATTGTTCACAAAACGAGTGATTAGCTTATCGTCAAATATCGGATCGGGTTGTACATCCCGCTTTTCTGCTTTTCTTCTACGCATAATAGTTTAAACTAAACTTAGGATTTCGCTTTTGGCCTTTTGGTTCCGTACAGACTTCGACTTTGTGTACGGCCTTCCACTCCAGCGGTATCTAATGTTCCGCGAATGATATGATAACGCACACCCGGGAGATCTTTCACACGACCTCCACGAATTAACACAATACTGTGCTCTTGCAAGTTGTGCCCTTCACCAGGTATGTAAGCAGTAACTTCAATTCCATTGGTTAGGCGAATCCTTGCTACTTTACGCAGTGCAGAGTTTGGTTTTTTGGGAGTAGTCGTATATACACGCGTACATACCCCACGCTTTTGCGGACAGCTTTGCATTGCAGGAGCTGTAGACTTGCGTTTGTTGGTTTTTCTACCTTTTCTAATAAGTTGTTGTATCGTTGGCACTGTTCAAATAATTTTGGTTAAGGCCAGTAATGGGTTTCCCCATCAATTCGAGAGCTTGCAAATATACAACAACTTATCTTACAAGTCCAAAGACAAAACAAATAAAAAGATGATAAGATGGAAATAACGGTTCAAATACCGCTATATTTTGCGAACGAACCGCATCAACCCGCTAAAATATTATAATACCGATATATAACACTGTATCACTTGAATATATCTAAACTCACCGGACTTAGTTCAATTAAACTAGATGCCCTAGCCAAAGAGGGGATTCATCATGCTCAAGATTTGCTTTTCTTTTTCCCAAGAAGATATCTGGATAGAAGTAATGTGCAAAAGATTGAACAACTTCGGGGATTGGGAGAAGAGGTAACTGTTGCAGGGACCATAACTCACATTGGCGAACAGGGGTTTAAGGCAAAAAAGCGCCTCGAAATTGTCATTAAGGATGAAACTGGCGGGATAAAAGCCGTTTGGTTTAAAGGGGCGTATTACATGAAAAAGCGGTTTACCGTGGGCCAAAAAATTGCTTTATTTGGTACAGTAAAGCAATTTGGACGTCATCTATCAATGGCACACCCCGAAACTGATGACATAAGTAGAGAAAGTGATTTAGCTGACTTTTCGACAATTGTAGCCATTTATCCAAGCGGGCAACACTTCCATAAAGCACGGGTGTATAATAGCAACATCCAACAATGGATGGCTCAGTTATTGAATCACCCTTCACTCAGCCAAATCATTCCTGAATTTTTACCGGAATACATTCGCCGTTCTCATGGCTTCCCTAGTCGCACAGAAGCGATCAGAGCTATCCATAATCCTAGTTCTCATGACGCCCATAAGCTAGCACTTAAGCGGTTTAAATTTGAAGAGTTTTTCCTGTTCCAGCTCAGTATGGAACGCATTCACAGCGAACGATTAGCGGCCAAAGCTGGGCCTAGCTTAACCAAAAATACCCCCAATACAAGACATTACTTCGAACACATACTCCCTTTTAAGCTGACACCCGGGCAAAAAAAGGCACTCAGAGACATACAGGATGATGTACGATCGGGGCGTCAGATGAATAGACTTATTCAGGGTGATGTTGGCGCCGGCAAAACGGTAGTCGCCATGGGTGCACTTCTAATGGCAGTGGATAATGGATTTCAAGGGGCTTTAGTTGCACCAACCGAAATTCTAGCAGAACAGCATTATGCCACCTTGAAGGAAGCTTTTTCGCAGCTTGACCTATCCATCAGACTCTTAGTTGGCGGGCAAAAAGTAGGGTTGCGACGGGATGTACTCACTGACATTGAGGGAGGTGGTTGTGATATTGTAATTGGAACTCACGCTGTTATTCAGAAGGAGGTTCGGTTTCATAACTTGGGAATGGTGGTGATCGATGAGCAGCATCGATTTGGGGTTCAACAAAGAGCCGCATTATTGCACAAAGCTAATAATCCGCATATGTTGGTTATGAGTGCGACACCTATTCCTCGCTCCCTAGCTATGTCCTTGTATGCCGACTTGGACATTTCTCTAATAAAGGGACTACCAGAAGGGCGAAAAACAATTCGAACGGCCATTCGCTCCGAAAAAAAACGAACAGATGTCTATCATTTTGTAGAGCAGGAAATTAAGGATGGTGGGCAGATATACATTATCTATCCATTAATTGAAGAATCAGAAGCCCTCGATTTAAAGGACGCCACCGCGGGTTATGAAAAGATTTGCGAGCGCTTTCCCTCTGCTCGGGTAGCCCTGTTACACGGACGAATTCCAAGCGAGGAGAAGGATGCCATAATGCAGTCGTTTGCCAAAGGTGAGATGGATATTTTGGTTTCAACAACCGTCATTGAAGTGGGAGTAAATGTACCGAATGCTTCCGTCATGATCATAGAACATGCCGAGCGTTTTGGACTTTCACAGTTACATCAGCTTAGAGGTCGGATTGGTCGCGGCAGCCGGCAGAGCTATTGTATATTAATGCCTGATCATGCGGTTAGTGAATCAGGTGCTGTTCGACTTAAAACTATGGAACGAACTACCGATGGGTTTGAAATTGCCGAAGTAGATCTAAAACTCCGGGGACCAGGTGACTTTCTAGGCACCAAACAAAGTGGATTGCCTGACTTTAGGTTTGGTGATATTATCCAGGATCAAGACCTTTTGGAATTGGCGAAAAAACAGGCGAGAGAATTAATGGAGCAGGATTTTTTGCTTTCAAAACAAGAGCATCTAGAATTAAAACACTTTTTTGAATCCTATCACCGTGAAAAACAACAGTTTTATGGATTGGCATAAAAACATTAACGCACAATTATAACGTAGGTACGTCTCAATTTTTTAACCCATCTTGTACCATTACTTGCAGTCTATCCCCAAATTTTTTGTGTAAGTAATTGATTTACACCATATCTAATTAAAAAAAACGCTTTGTAGATAAAGGCGTCATTTTTGGTAGCTTTTGTCGGTAATGAGAGATGACCCATCATTTAAATTTTACTTTATCACATTCTTGTAATTTTATTATGACAAAAAGAGAGAACATTTTGGGCTTAAACGGCTTATAAAATCCTCACGCATGCACAATAAAATTCCACACAACGTTACACAGAACACACAGTTTAACACATTGGATACCAAGTAGTGTATTACATGAGAACGGGTGTAGTAACACCCTGTAACTCTACATCAATTTGCTAAGCCAAAATGTTGGTTCCAAAAGTATTTTTTTGAACCCTATTTGAACCCTATTGCAACTCTTAATGATATCCCTGTTGAAACCCCTATGGGTGAGACTTAAAACATTGGGTACAAAATGTTGGCCACATACTTCTAACTATGTTTAACATAATTTTTTACGGTCAGGATGAGGAACATTATTATCTCCCTCGTACACTCCTAAGTAAAAGTGAAGTGATTAATGTGCTGAAATGTAATGAGGCGAAAGAACTCTATACACTTTACGAAAGCAATGAAGTTCATCTTATTCTAATGGAAGTGCGGCAGAACGCAGAGCAGTGTAAGCATAAGGTTCAATCATTACAGGCTTTACGAATGATAGATAGCCCAATTATCCTATTTAATGTAGCCAATCTATTAGAGTATCATGATTTGTATGACTGCGGAGTCCTACAAATATTACCCAAAAGCTTACCTAAAGAATTACTGAATTCAATTATTCGAACCCATCTCAAGTACACGAATATTAAATTGCAGTACAACCTATCAAAAGCGATAAGTTCTAACGATGATATTAGCCAAAATGAGATGCAATTCACCAAAAGTTTGTTCTCACTCATTCAGGAGAACCTGTTCAATTCGCAACTCAATGTTAATCTTCTGGCTGAATCGTTAGGATTTTCACGGCGGCAGTTGTTGCGTAAATGCTATCAGATATTTGGGAAAACCGCCTTTGAGGTCTTGGATGATACTAGACTACGACTTATTCATGAGATGGTTCAGCAGTACAACGTAAATATTCGAACCATTGCCGAAAATATTGGCTACAACTCACCCTATTATTTAGAAAAAAAGTATGCTGAATTCTTGAAACAGCTAGGCCAAGATAGCAGCCCCTAGTTTTGCTTTTTCTTTTCTTCGCGCTTACGCTCGTTATGATCTAAGAAGCGTTTTCGAATTCGCAAACTTTCTGGAGTTACCTCTAGCCATTCATCTGCAGCTAAGAATTCAATACACTCTTCTAAGCTCATTTTTTTGGCCTGTGAAATTTTAACTGCGTCGGCTGTTTGAGTAGCACGATGGTTGGTTAAGTTTTTCTTCTTTACAACATTCACTACCATGTCATCCGCTCGGTTGTTTACCCCAACTACCATCCCCATATACACTGGGTTACCAGCTTCTACAAAGAAAATGCCTCGATCTTGAACACCCTCTAAGGAATAATTGGTTGTCTCTCCTTTTTCTAAGGCAATTAATGCCCCTCGGCTGCGTCCAGGTATTTCTCCCGCAAACGGCTCATAGGTATCAAACTGCTGGTGCATAATTCCCGTGCCTCTGGTTTCGGTGAGTAATTCACCCCGAAATCCAATAAGCCCTCTTGATGGCACCCTAAATTCTATTCGATTGTTTTCTCCTTCTTGGCTCATTCCTTGCATGATTCCCTTTCGCTTCTGCAAATTATCAATGACCCGATTGGAGTAGTCCGTGTGTACGTCAACCACAACTTCTTCTACAGGTTCGTGAAGAATACCATCTACATCCTGAAAGAGTACTTCTGGACGGGATACCGCGAATTCGTACCCTTCGCGGCGCATAGTCTCTATCAATATAGCCATCTGTAACTCACCCCTTCCAGACACCTTAAACACATCAGGACTGTCAGTAAATTCTACTTTCATTGCCACGTTAGTGCGGACTTCTTTCTCCAAGCGGTCTTTTATCTGATTCGAGGTAACATAACTTCCTTCTAATCCGGCAAATGGGGAATTGTTTACCCTAAAATACATAGCAATGGTTGGCTTGTCTAAATCTACGTAAGCCAAGGGTTGTTTATCGGATGAGTCGGCTAAGGTATCGCCAATATGCACCCCTTCGTATCCAGCTATTGCTACAATATCACCTGCTACTGCCTGTTCTACTGGCTCTCTTTTTAAGCCACTAAATGAAAATAATTTAGTCACTCGACCTTTACTTTTGACCTCACCGGTGCCTTTTACCAATGACAGGTCTTGATTTACTTTCACAATGCCTTGCTCTATTCGACCAACGGCTATTCGACCCACATAATCATTCCAATCTATGCTACTAATAAGCATTTTGAATGGGACATCCATGGGTTGATCTGGCGGGGGAACATGATCAATAATGGTATCCATTAAACTGGATAAATCCTCTTCCATATTATTTAGTTCTCTTCCTGCAACTCCCTCTTTTGCAACCGCATAAAGTACAGGGAACTCTAACTGCTCATCCGTAGCATCGAGCATTACGAAAAGGTCGAAAATTTCATTTAACACATCGTCTGGACGTGCATCCTTTCGGTCAATCTTGTTGATCAACACAATGGGCTTGTAACCAAGGCTTAAGGATTTTCGAAGCACAAATTTAGTTTGTGGCAATGGGCCTTCTGCAGCATCTACCAATAGGATGACCCCATTAACCATTTTTAATATACGCTCAACCTCTCCACCAAAATCGGCGTGACCAGGGGTGTCAACTATATTAATCTTAGTCTCTTTCCAAGAGACTGCTGTATTTTTCGACGAAATAGTAATCCCACGTTCTTTTTCAAGGTCACCAGAATCCATTACTCGGTCATCCACTTCCTGGTGGGCTTGAAAAGTACCACATTGCTTTAATATTTGATCCACTAGGGTGGTCTTGCCATGATCTACGTGAGCAATAATGGCGATGTTTCGAAGGTCTTGTTGCATTTATTTGAGAATACATTAGCCCGATACCAGTTCTAGTATAAACTAGCCGTAGGTAGCAGAAATTTAACAGCCTATAAGGTACGAAGATTCCGGTTACTAAAGGGGAAGATTGTCATGTTTTTTTCTGGGCACTGTATCTACCTTGTTCTCACTCATTTTGAATGCGTGAATTAACTTATCTCTAGTTTCCGAAGGTAGCACGACATCATCAATAAATCCCCTACCAGCAGCTTTGTATGGATGAGCAAACTCCTGAGCATATTGCTGTTCTAATTGGGCTTGTTTAGCTACTGGATCATCAGCGTCAGCAATTTCTTGCCTGAATATAATTTCTACTGCCCCTTTGGTACCCATAACCGCGATCTCAGCTGTAGGCCAGGCTACATTGTAATCGGCTCGTATATGCTTTGAATTCATTACATCATACGCCCCGCCATAGGCTTTACGGGTTATAACCGTACATTTTGGCACCGTTGCCTCACATAATGCATATAGTAGTTTTGCCCCATGCTTGATAATTCCGCCCCATTCCTGATCGGTTCCAGGTAAAAATCCAGGGACATCTACCAAGACCAATAGCGGAATATTGAACGCATCACAGAATCGGACAAATCGTGCAGCTTTCAATGATGAATCTATACATAATACCCCGGCCATGGCCAGTGGTTGGTTTGCTACTATCCCAATGCTAGCCCCATCCAATCGCGCAAACCCCGTCACCATATTCTCGGCATAATTGGGCTGAACTTCATAAAAACTCTCCGCATCTACCAGGCCTTCAATGATTTCCTTAATGTCATATGGCTTGTTGGGATTTTCTGGAACCACAGTATCCAAGGCAGCTGCTTTTTGAGCGTCCGGAGCAGTAGAATTAATACGTGGTGGTTTTTCCTCACAATTGGAAGGTAAGTAATCCATTAACCTGCGAATTTCACTTAGACAGACCGCATCATTAGGCATGGCAAAATGGGCTACTCCCGATTTCTGGGTATGAGTAGATGCACCCCCTAATTCTTCGGAACTCACCTCTTCATGGGTAACTGTTTTTACCACATTGGGACCGGTAACAAACATATAACTACTGTCTTGTACCATGTAAATAAAATCGGTGAGTGCAGGTGAATAGACCGCTCCACCGGCGCAAGGGCCCATAATGGCAGATATTTGAGGTATCACACCAGAAGCCATGCTATTCCGCCAAAAAACTTCCGCATAGCCACCTAACGAAGATACCCCCTCTTGAATACGCGCGCCGCCCGAATCGTTCAAGCCAATAACAGGGTAACCGTTTTTTAGCGCTAAATCCATGATTTTGCATATTTTTTCGGCATGGGTTTCAGATAATGAACCCCCAAATACCGTGAAATCTTGACTATAAACGTAAACTGGACGGCCATTAATGGTTCCCGAGCCTGTTACCACTCCATCGCCCAACACTTTTTGATTTTCTAACCCAAAAGCGGATGAACGATGGGTCACGAAAGCATCAATTTCATGAAACGAATTCGGATCCAACAATACATCCAATCGCTCTCTTGCGGTTAATTTTCCTTTATCATGCTGTCGCTGAATCCTTTTTTCACCTCCTCCCTGTTTACTCGCCACCCGCATATCCTGCAAGCGCTGCACATTATTGGGTGTTAATTTCGGCTGTTCAGATTTTTGTTTATCCATAATTCAGCGTTTAATCGTTAAAATATTTCTCTAGCTCATCGGTAAACTGCACCATGACTTTAGTAGTCATATCAATTTCGAAGTCAGGAATGACCTCTTTTTGCAAACAGCTAACCACCTTGGGCCATATAAACTTAGACTCTAGTTTTTCCAACACATCTAAATAATCCTCTTCTGAACCCTTAAACAGCTTTTTAATGTACTTCTTGCGATTCTTCTTCAGTGCTTCTGCTAGGCGATTCTCCTGCTTCTGGTTTTTTTCCTCCCAGGTTGATGCATCCAGAGAACCCTCTTCGCTTTCCTCCTGCCAAGATAAATAACTATCCTGCTCATCATACGCACTAGTTGCACTAGACGTAGAAGGCGTGGAAGTGCTATCCCCAAAAACTGAGCTTGCTAGCCTATCATTCTCGGTTTCTTCTTCAGACTCATCTGACTGAGCCTTTTTTATTGGGCGATTAAAGAGACTGTCTTCGTCGTCAAACATACCACTTAGCTCTTGGCTAGTAGAGTGGTCAGCGGATGACTTGGAACTGATTGAATCGCCCGACAACCAATCTTCATCCCCAAATATGCTGTCTTCTTTCTGCGCTTTAACTTCATTTTTGATCGGATTTTTTTCATCCGTTTCAACATCATCTAGGCCATCCATTTCAACATCATCAAGAGGAGTCTCAATGCTAACTGAATCCTCTACTTGGTCTTCGGATTGAGGCTCCGCTTTCATAAATAGGGAAGCGAGAGAATCGGGATGCAGATGGTCCTCCTCCTCTTCCTGCTCATCGGCCACCCATAACAGAGGCGGCGTTTCAGGCTCTTCGGATTCCTCATCTGATTCAGGATTAAACACATAATCTCGTTCAACGGCAGGCTCATGTCGTATACTGGAGTCCGAATCTAGGTCTAGCTCATTACTTTCTGCCTCAATTTCTTGACTACTTTCCTCAACAATTTCCGAACCACTTTCTGGATTCTGTATTTGGCTAACCGGGGACTTCAAAATGTCAAGGAGCTGGTTCACTGTTAGGTTGCCTGGTGGAAGTTTATGAGACCATTCGCTGAGCCCTCGATCATCAAAATACATCCCCAACCAGTCAAAAGGAATATCCCTTCTACAACTTACTTGATAAAGCGTTTCTAATTCTCTTTCCCACCGATCCCAATCGAATTTCTCGACTAGTTTAGTGTATAACTGCTGAATAATTTGTGAGGCTCTAACCTTTGACAATACATGTAATTCCTTTCGCTGAAGATAGAGAGGGATAAGATTCTTGAGCTCAGGAAAAAAAAGTAGTTCCTGGCATTTATCTTCAATGTCTCTGACCTCCATTTCTACTTTTTCACCGTATAACCAATGAACTAGATTCTCGCCTGGCTCGACTAAAATGGGAACCCAAGTCTGTACAAACTCTTGACCCAGTTTGATCACATCTTCTCGTGGAACTTGGATTGTTTGAGCGGCAACGTGTAAAAAATCTTCCCACTTTTGCCTGAGTTGTGCGTCATCCCATTGAATCCAGTGCTCGTTTGATGGTCTAATTGACGCTTTAAATCGCTCTTGCACTTGATCCCAAATATGTTCGCGCAAGTAGACTGGCAAGAGTTCAAAATGCTTAAATTGTGCCTCATCTACGGAAATAGGCAGAGATTTCCATTCCTCTGATAGTTGCTGTGCAACACTTTCGGATATTTTTGTCATCACGTTTGCGTGGGATTTTTGGTATACTTCAAAAATAACGTCTCTTTAGTGGTGAAACAACTCATGCTTCATGATTGAACTCAAAGCGGTACAACTCCGAAAACAATATACCCATCGTCGGCTCTTTTCCGAACTAAGCTTCGAACATCGTTCTGGTGTACTAGGAATTGCTGGAGCCAACGGCAGCGGGAAATCTACCTTACTCCGATGTATTGCTTTTTTACAAGGTATTGACGGTGGGGAAATACACTGGACCCAAGAAGGAAATACCGTCGACCGCGAAGATTTTAGGCAGACTATTGGATTCGTTGCTCCAAGTATCCAGTTTTACGACGAATTAACCGTGCAAGAAAATATGGACTTTGTCCAAAAAATGAGCGGCTTTGATCCCCATAGTATCTCTCACAATCAAGCGCATCCTATTGATTGGTTAGCCAAGACCCAGATTAAAGATTTAGCTGAATACCGGTATCAACGTTTATCTACCGGACAGCAGCAAAGAGTCAAATTAGCCATTGCGTTATCCCGTAATCCTAGCGTACTTTTCCTAGACGAACCTGGTGCCAATTTAGACGCACTTGGCAAAGATTTGATCAAAGAACTATTAAATGATCTCCGAAAAAAAGGAACACTCCTTTTTTTGGCCTCAAACGACCCAAAAGAACTGGACTTATGTGACCGGATACTGGATTTGGATCACTAAACCCGAACTTGTAAAACACTTTTAACCCTAATCCCTTTTCCCGTGATATCAACCTACGATTACCAACTCGCCGATTTAATATTAGACCATAGCACCGAAGTAAAAGCAAACGATCATGTGATGGTACAGTTAATAGGCTTAAATGGGATTAACCTTCTCCGAGCACTTGTTCAAGGGGTACGGAAACGAGGCGCTCATCCTTTTGTTCAAATTGAAGACACCGAAGTACAAAGAGAGCTGGTTGAGCAAGGGAATGAAGATTTTTGGAAAATACAAGCCAAGGTTGACCAACTTCCACTCATGAAACAGATGGACGTATTTATCGGCATTAGAGCATCTGAAAATATTTACGAACAATCTAAAGCCAGTAAAGAAGCTAATAAGGCCTATTCAGAACATTTTTTAACACCTGTGCATTTTGAAGAACGCGTAAATAACACACGTTGGTGTATAATGCGGTATCCATCCCCAGCCTTTGCTATGAATGCGAAGTTACCGACCCGCGAATTCACTCAATTCTATTATGATGCGTGCCTGGTGGATTATGGACAGCTCAAAAAAGCCATGGAACCATTGGAGACACGCCTACGAGAAGCAGATCAGGTTCACCTTAAAGGAGAGGGAACAGATATAGTGCTTTCGGTAAAAGGGCAAAATTGGATTCCTTGTTATGGCAGGCATAATATCCCAGATGGAGAACTATTCAGCTCACCTATTATCGATTCGGTGCAAGGAGTCATTACCTATGCTCCTAGTGTCTACCAAGGCAAGCCTTTTGAATTTATAACACTTGAAGTAAAGGATGGAGTGGTAATCGACTTTGACTCCTCTAATAATGATGCGCTTCGTGACATTTTGGACACGGACAAGGGATCTAGACGTTTTGGTGAATTTAGTTTTGGTACGAATCCTATTATTTCTTCACCGATGTATGACATCTTGTTTGATGAAAAAATCTATGGCTCTAACCACCTTACATTAGGTAAAGACTATGAAGTAGCCCCCAACGGCAATAGCAGTACTATTCACTGGGATCTGGTCTGTATAGGGGCAGACGTTTACTTAGACGGTGAACTCATCCGCAAAGGTCGAGAATATGTGGTAGAAGATCTAAAAGGGTTGAATCCATAATTCACTGAGTGAACTAGTTTATATCAACCTATTTCACATCAAACTAATCTACATCAAAGGAAATACCTTGTGCTAGTGGTAAGGTATCGCCCCAGTTTATGGTATTGGTTTGGCGTCGCATGTAAGCTTTCCAAGCATCGCTTCCAGATTCACGACCTCCTCCCGTTTCTTTCTCCCCACCAAAAGCGCCCCCAATCTCGGCGCCACTTGTACCTATATTGATGTTCGCAATTCCACAATCCGAGCCAGTTGCACTTAAAAAACGCTCGGCTTCACGTAGATTCAAAGTAAACATTGCTGAACTCAAACCCTGTTTTACTCCATTATGCATCGCAATAGCCTCTTCCTGACTGCTATACTTTAAGAGATATAAAATAGGTGCGAATGTTTCTTCTTGGACAATCTCGTAATGATTTTCCGCTTCTACAATAGCTGGGGTTACATAATTTCCTTCTCCTTCCAGAACCTGACCACCGTAAATAAGGGTCCCTCCTTCTTCTTGAGCCTGTTTAAGAGCATTCTGCATAGCGATAACCGCATCCTGGTCAATCATTGGCCCAACTAAAGTGCCTGGTTCTAACGGATCTCCAATTGTGATTTTCTCATAAATACTAACTAAGCGTTCTTTCACTTGGTCGTAGACATCTTCATGAACAATAAGACGACGTGTACTTGTACAACGCTGCCCACAGGTACCCACCGCTCCAAAAACGGTTGCCCGAATTGCCATTTCGAGATCCGCATCTTTGCTTATTATGATCGCATTGTTTCCTCCTAACTCAAGAATACTCTTGCCCAATCGACCACCAACAACTTTAGCAACTTCCTTACCCATACGAATAGAGCCTGTAGCTGATATTAATGGAATTCGAGAATCGGTAGTCATCCACTCACCTAACTCACGATCACCTGTCACCAAATTAAATATCCCTTCGGGTAGGTTGTTTTCTTTAAGCACTTTAGCCACGATTTTTTGAATGGCTACTCCACAAAGCGGCGTTTTTTCCGATCCTTTCCACACCATTACGTTGCCACAAACAGCGGCAATCATTGCATTCCAACTCCAAACAGCAACTGGAAAATTAAATGCGGATATGATGCCCACAATTCCCAATGGATGCCACTGCTCATACATTCGATGCTCCGGGCGTTCGCTGTGCATGGTTAATCCGTAGAGTTGACGGCTTAGCCCCGTTGCAAAGTCACATATATCTATCATCTCTTGCACTTCACCGAGACCTTCCTGATGAATTTTACCCATCTCATAGGTCACTAATTTTCCAAGTGGCTCTTTGAATTCACGCAATTTATCGCCTATTTGCCGCACAATTTCTCCTCTTTGGGGGGCGGGCACTTCCCGCCAAACTAAATGCGCGTTCTGTGCGGTAGCAATGACTTGTTCGTATTGCTCTTTCGATGTTAACGTTACATTGGCAATTTTTTTTCCGTCAACAGGCGTAAAGCTGCTGCTGAGGGATTTACTTTCCATGTGTTTAGTCCCGGTACTTGTTCCCGGATTGACCCCTTCAATACCTAATTTGCGTAAAAAATCCATATGTGTTATTTGTGCATAGTTGATGTTTTAAGATAAGCACTTACGCATTAAATCACAGACGAATAGCCACAAATCTTCTACTAAACCATTGACTTATTCTACCTATTTTATAGTTGAATTTTCTATTTAATTCTTTCTTGCATTGACCTAAACCTATGAATACAGCCAGCCAAAAGCAGTTATCTCTTCTACGTAAGCTAAAACTAAAAAAGCACCGAGAGCAGTTAGGTGTTTTTTTGGCTGAAGGCTATCATACAATAGAGCAAATTGTCACTAATAAAAAACTTGTTGTGGATGAACTATTCATCGATTTCGAACATGGACAAAGTGAACAGTTAGTTTCTTTACTTGAATCCGGCTTAGAAGCAGACCGCGTGTATGGAATGAACAAAAGTACCATTAAAGATCTTTCGGATACCGAGCACACTTCGGGTTGGTTGGCTGTAATTCAAATTCCAGCATCCCATTCTTTAGATGAGTTACTCGGGCTGAATTCTTCTGCTTTTAAACAGCAAACCGTGGATCCAATAATATCGGCAGCTTATCCCATTTTACTCGCTTTGGATGAAATTCAAGACCCTGGAAATATGGGGAACATTATTAGGACGGCCGTTTGGTTTGGAGTCCAAGGTATACTGCTTGGCGAAGGGTGCGTTGATATGTGGAATCCAAAAGTAGTTCGGAGTACCGTTGGAGCATCCGGATTTGTTGCTCATACCCCCGCTAAACTTGAAGATGCCTTGATGGAATGCCACTATCAAGGCTGGAATATTATGTTGCTGGATGGTTCGGAAGGAGCTACCCCACTCTCTTCTAAGCTGCCTAGTGGACCGAAGGTTTGGGTACTTGGAAACGAATCTCGAGGACTATCGACCCGTTTAAAAGAAATCCCTGAGTTCACAAGATATCGTATAGAACAGCAGGGAAAAGGGGTTGAAAGTTTGAATGCTGCCATGGCTATGGGAATCGCACTTTACCGGAGTGTTAACTTTAGCTAAGCCATTGCATATTGCTGGGTCATTCCATTTATTATCTCTGACCCTCAATGGTTTCATCTACATTCACATACGCTTATGCCCAAGAAGAAAATGAAGAAGATTTTCGTACTGGATACGTCGGTATTGTTGTACGATTACGAGGCGGTAAAAAACTTTGAAGACAATGATGTCGCTATTCCTATTACCGTTTTAGAAGAATTAGATACCTTTAAAAAAGGTAATTCTGTAACCAATTTACATGCTCGTGAATTTATTCGGTACCTAGATAATATATCCGATGCCAATATGCTTCAAGAATGGATACCGATAGGAGGGCCGAAAAATGGTAAACTCAAAGTCATCAGTAACGGGGGCGATCATCTCGATGCCAATAAAGTATTTGGTTCAAAGAAGAATGATCATGAGATTCTGAATGCTGCCTTACGGCTTCGAGCTGAAAATCCGGACATGCGTGTGATTTTGGTCTCAAAGGATATCAATTTACGGCTTAAAGCCAGAGCTCTAAATTTAGAAGGCCAAGATTACGAAACCGTACAGGTAAAAAATATTGATCAACTTTATAAGGGTAAAACCGAGCTTATTCTTGAGGATCCTGCCATTATTGCCAAATTATATGAAAAAGGTAAGCTCGAACCTGAGGAGCTAATGGAAGAGACCCCTCCATCGAATCATTTCTACATTTTAAAAAGTCATGGTTCTTCTGCTTTAGGATGGTATAATTCGAATAGCGGATACATAGAAAATATCGAGATAAAGAATATTTACGGCATACACCCCAGAAACGCCGAACAGCATTTTGCCATGCATGCCTTAATGAATCCAAATGTATTATTGACCACCATTACTGGTTCAGCAGGTACAGGAAAGACACTACTTGCCTTAGCTGGAGCTTTGGAGCAGCGAAGTAACTTCAAACAAATCTACCTCGCGCGTCCAATTATACCTTTAAGCAATCGAGATATAGGATATCTTCCAGGTGATGCAAACGCTAAGATTGACCCATATATGCAACCACTTTGGGACAATCTGAGTTTTATCAAAAATCAATTCAAAGAAAGTAGTAAGCAATACAAGAAAATTGACGAAATGGTGCAAACCGACAAGCTTCGTATTGTCCCTCTTGCCTATATCAGAGGACGAAGTTTATCGAATGTTATTTTCATTGTGGACGAAGCACAAAACCTCACTCCACACGAAATTAAAACCATTATCACGAGAGCAGGTGAAAAAACAAAAATTGTCTTTACTGGGGATATATTCCAGATTGATACGCCCTATCTAGATGCCCAAAGTAACGGACTCTCCTATTTAGTCGATCGGATGCACAGCTCCCCTCTTTATGCCCATATTAATTTGGAAAAGGGAGAACGCTCAGCCTTAGCAAACACCGCCAGCCAACTACTTTAAGGGCCCTATAAATCCCCTAAAAAACCTTTGGTATTGGACAAAAACGGTAGTGAGCTGAAGGAGGACTAATTAGACCAGTTATTGTTATCTAAAAAGATTTCTGCGTTCTCTGGTTGGAGTCGCTCCGTCAAATAGCGCATGCGAATTTTGTTATAATGGGCGCCGTGAGCTCCACGAATACCATGTCTGTTATCTGGGTAAAACATCACATCAAATATTTTATCCGCTCGAACCAAAGCATCAATAAGCATGATGCTGTTCTGAGGATGCACATTGTTATCGGTTGTCCCATGAACTATGAGTAAGTCTCCTTTCAATTGATCGGCATAGGTCATAGCCGATCCAATATCATAGCCCTCTTTATTGGCTTGTGGAGTATTCATATATCGTTCTGTATAGATAGTATCGTAACTTCTCCAATCCGTAACCGGAGCTCCAGAAACCCCTACGTGAAACAAATTGGGATAACGTAACAACAACATAGCGGTAGCGTATCCTCCATAGGAATGTCCATAGACCCCCACACGTGCTCCATCGGCATACGAACGCTCCGAAATATGCGCAACAAATTCAGCATAATCATCTATTTCTAGGGTGCCTAATTTCCCATAGTGTAAAGTGGCAAATGCTTTACCTCTGTTGCCAGAACCTCGATAATTTGCACGTATAACGATGTATCCAAGTTGAGCTAATCGCTGGTAGCCATCAGCATTCTTATACCCATTAGTCACATCCTGATAGGCTGGACCACCGTATAGTGGCAATAATATTGGATAGGTTTTTGCTGGGTCAAAATCTGCTGGTTTATACACTAATCCTACTAAATCCGTCTGACCATCGGCCGCCTTAAATATTACTTGTTCTGGTGCTTGTAGGCCTTGCTCAATCACTTGGTCTACATTCATTTTTTGCAAGTTCCGAATCAAAGACCCATCTGCTTTATGCATGCTTGCGGCGTAGGGACGATCAAAAGATGAAGATCGTGAGACATAGTACTCTGCAGCTTCATTCATAGATATGGTGTATCGCCCATCAGATTCAGATAGCTGCGTCGATTCCCCATCAAAACTTACCACATGAAAGTACTCGTCCAGACCCATATTATGGTAAGCCGTATAATAAACCAACGATTTTTTTTGATCTACACGCACGATCGATCCCAAAGGATTTTCGCCGTTAGTTAGTTGGCGGACTAAACTACCATCAAAATGATATAAATATAACTGGTTAAATCCGGTTTGCTCTGAGGTCCACAAAAAATGCTCGCCATCATTAAGCTGATAAAAATTATCATGCAGGTTAATGTAGGCATCCTCGCGTTCGGTGAATATAGTGCGGACTTCTTTAGCGTCAAGTGAGTAGGATAAAAACTCTAAATAATCTTGCTTTCTATTGAATCTCCGGAAGGTTAATTCTTCGGAATTATCTCTCCAAATAGGGCGCACAATGTAAGTGTCAGGGCCACTGTTGGTTGGAACTTGCTGCACTTCTCCGGTTTCTATGTCTACAATGAACAGATTTACAGTCGGATTGGCCTCTCCTGCCTTAGGATAGCGTTCTAGTTCTAGTCCTGTTTCAAATTCTAGTTCATGAATAATTGGATATTGATATACATCTGTTTCGTTGTACTGCAAATAGGCAATTTTTTCGTTGTCTGGAGAAAACCAATACGCATCACGCTGCCCAAACTCTTCTGGATATACCCAACTTGGACGGCCGTTCATTTGTTCTTCACTACCGTAGGTTAGACGTTTTTCTTCCTGCGTTTCTGTGTTGACCAAATAAATATCATAGCCTTTTACATGAGCAAACCAACGATAGTCATGAGAATAGGTCCCATTCCAAAGCTGACTTGTTTCCATTTGCCGCATAAGTTCCTCGGTATAGGGTGCTCGTTCTACTTCCGGCTTGTAGAGGGCGCGCAGGGTCATATCCTCCAGATGAAAAACATGGTCTTGATTTTTGTACACAAAAAAGATGGCTTTATTTTCCATCACATAGTCAAAACTTGAAAAGGGCAGAACCTCTAAATCTTCTCCATGCTCCTGCACTAATCCCCTCAATAGCGCACGTATCTGTCGTTTTGAGAAGAGTGGCGTCCTATCTGCTGATTCTGGCGCTACCGCGAAAAATTCCGTACCCCCATTAACCTGTTCGGTTTCCAAATATCCTAGATCGCCAGGTAGCCACTGAATATTTGCACTCCCTTCATATTGCACGAAACCAGGCGTTCCCATCTCTTGGTATAGCTCAAAACCCCTTAGTTGATCTTGTGCATATACCCCTAGCGTGGTATACATAGGTAGATGAAGAGCAATAAAAAGCGCCGATAGGGCTAATAAAGATTTTTTCATGGTTTTTTTATACATGGCTGTTCTGAACTGAGGATGGTGAATCATAATAAAATCTGTTTCGAGTTTTGTTGGTATACCTTTTGGTTCGCTATAAACAGGCCTCAGATTATTTGTATAACCTATAAAGCCATTTTGATTATTTAGTGGGGCTTAAAGCCGGTTATCAAGGTCTCTGACTATGTCAATTTTTGTCAAGAGTTGGCCTAAAAAT
>Ga0255765_1000775_pt1 | contig 42035 bp, 33 predicted proteins | sample 041ome_8_FD_179965 | JGI IMG/M metagenome (GOLD analysis project Ga0255765, IMG submission 179965) | Coastal salt marsh microbial communities from the Groves Creek Marsh, Skidaway Island, Georgia - 041407BS metaG (version 2) | ecosystem: Environmental > Aquatic > Marine > Intertidal zone > Salt...
AATACCAAACATGGTAATGTAGCCCTCACCAAAAACCGAGAACCGAAAGAACTCAATAAAGGAACTAACCGGATTCAAAAGTATCAACCACCTCTTGTCCTCAGGAATCATGGATACAGGATAAACGACTGGCGAGGCATACATGGCTAATTGGACTCCAAACTGGACTAGAAACTTAAGGTCTCTATACTTTGTAGTCATGGATGAAACAATGAGTCCAAAGGCCAACCCTTGCATGGCTACTAATACCACCAATACAGGAAAAGCCAAGATCCACCAGGATACCACCATTTCAGAATTGACAAGATAATAAAGGTATAAAGCCACAAACAAGAGCAACTGCACCCCAAAGCGCAAAAGATTTGAGATAACAATGGAAATAGGTACAATCAATCGAGGAAAATATACCTTACCAAATAAATGTTGATTGCTTCGAAATGTCTCAGAGGATTTCATGAGGCAATCCGCAAAATAGTTCCAAATCAAAATTCCAGCCATGTAAAAAAGCGGTTGTGGAATTCCATCTGTTGAAATGTTCGCTACCTTTCCGAAGACCACCGTAAAAATGATGGTGGTGAATATCGGTTGTATGAAGAACCAGAGAGGACCAAGTATAGTTTGCTTAAACTGACTTACAAAATCCCTTCGCACAAAAAGCGTGATCAAATCACGATACCGCCATAGCTCGAATACATCGAACGATAACAATGTCTTTTTTGGACTAATAATTAAGTCCCACTTTCCCTCCATCTAATCTCTACCCAAAAATTTACAATTCTTAATACCCGTATTTATCACTATACTGATAGTAGTATCCGCTATAATTATATGATCCATAATACTTGGCCAACATCGCTTGTTTTTCACGATTCATAATCAATGCTGAGCCGTCCAAACGATTGTCATCCAGTAATTTTTCAATAAAATCAATTCCACCCCGACTGGTCGATTGAGAGTTTAATACAAACAATCGCATATCCACATCCTTCATTAATGTGATTCCATCGGTGATCAATGATATAGGTGGAGTATCTAATATGATGTAATCAAATTCCTCTTCACACTTCACGTACAATTCCTTTAACTCAATCCTCAAAATCAATTCTGATGGGTTAGGCGGGATTGGCCCCGATGTAATTGCAAATAAATTATCCAAGTGAGTGTTTTGGATGACTTCAGACACCGTGGAGCTTCCGGATAAATAGGTACTTAAGCCTTTATCATTGGGCAATTCCATCGCCTTAGCCAATCTAGGTTTATGCATGTCAAAATCGATGATTAAAACCTTCTTTTCAGCTAAGGCAAATATGGAAGCAATGTTGGTGCTGATAAAGGTTTTTCCTTCACCCGGTAATAGGGAGGTAACCAGAACTTTTTGGCACTTCTTTGACTTCTCTAAATACTGCAAGGTTGTTCTAAGCGAACGAAATGCCTGGATCACATCTGATTTTTGGGTGAATTGATCCAACCTAAAGTTAAGAGGAAGGTTCTTCTTCTCTGGCACTCCACCTAAAATGGCGATATCCGTAATGGCACTTAATTCCTGAACGTTCTGAATTTTTCGGAAGAAAATCTCCTTCACCACTACAAAGGCCAATGCCAAAGCAACTCCAATTAAGAGCCAAGTTAGATTCATTTTTTGTTTATCTGGATATACCACCCCCACAGACCTTGGACGTTCAATCAACTTGGTTTCGGGCAATAATCCGGCTCGAGCAATGATGGTTTCTGCCCTTCGTGATAGCAAGAAGTTATAGAGTTGTTCATTCACATCCAATCTCCGTTGGATATTTAAAACTTCACGCTGCGATTTTGGTATTTGCTTAATTTTTTGCTCAATATCCCCTCGCCTACGATTAAAATCCTTCAAATTATTCTTAATCGCTAACTCTTGATTATCAATGTATTTCAAGATATCCATTTTCAAAACATCAATCTGCTTTGCCACAGATTCAATTTTGGGATTGACTATAGTGCCTGCCTCTTGAAGACTGATATAACTCGAGCGTAGGTCAAACAAATCCTTTACTTTATTAGCAACTTGACCATCGGTATTAATTAGAAAGAGACTTGGCGGCTGTAAATTTTCTACCTTATCATTCTCCAACAAATACTCGCGCAAATCACTGAGGGACTGTAATTGCAGTTTTTTCTCTCGTTCCTCTAACTCCAGATCGCCAAGCATTTCAAATTGACTCTCTTCTTCTCTTGACAAACTCAGTATCTCCCGATCCTCCTTGTACTTTTCCAGTTCATCCTCGATGGTATTAATGATTCCAGTTACCTCATTCAACTGCTTATCGATGTAGCGCAGTGTATTTTGATTGATGTCTGTTTGGCTTTGTACGGTAGTCTGAATATAGGATTTGGCAATTCGATCTAACACCGCCACTGCTCGATCAGGAATCTCATCTTTTAATGTAACTTCTATGATAGACGTATAGTCCAAATTACTGACGCTGATCGCAGATTTCAGTTCATTGATCAGTCTATTATCTGAGGTGATTTCGAATTGGTATTTCGCTTCTCTATAATTGTCTATGTTCTTTTTCGAAATCGCTGTGGCCTTCGCCACCTTTAAGTACAAACCGTCATCCACCACCAATTCGTCAAATTGAAACGTTTTATCCTTGGAAACCCCCTCAATCTCATACAACAATCGATAAGAATTTTCATCTTGAATAGTCAAGTTGAAGCGATGATTGTAAACCTGTTTGGAGTGTTTATTAAAAGTAACCTCAAAGGGAACATGCTGAAACAATTCAGTCACTTTAAGGCGACCTACAATATAGTAACTTACATTCAAGTCTAAAGAGTCAATAACCTCATCCAAAATGGTGGTCGACTTAATAATTTTCATTTGCCCTGCGGTGTATTCATAGCCACCATACCTTGAATTGAGTCCCAATCCACGACTTATTTGAGATTGGTAATCATAGGTTTCTTGAGCACGTAAGAGTATCTGGCAATTGGAGGCATATACATCCTGAATACGGTGAGTAACAACGTATGCCACGCTGAAAAATAGTATGGGAATCAAAATCAAAACATGCCAATTCCGAAGTGCTGCTCCAATTACAAGGAAAACATCATTACGAGATATTATTTGGTTTGATTTCAAATGCTATTGAATAATTTTCGCCAAAAGTACCAACTCCTCGATGAAATTTGCGTATTATATGGAAGCAGTCGGGATTAATTACAAAAAATGAATCCTGAGGTTCTATATTTGCACTCTTAAAGCTACGGTGAGTTATGCCTAAATTTTTACTTCTTTTTATTAGCTCTTGTTTTTGTTTTGTTGTTGGTTTTAGCCAAACAGGGCCTGGCGGTGTAGGTGACAACACCACTAATCATTTGTGGATTGACGCCACAGTAAGCTGTCTAAATGGCAACCTAGACCCCGCAGTTGCAGGAGAAGGAGTAAAACGATTGTTGGATTTATCTGGCAACAACAACTTTATGAATCAATCCAATAGCTCACGCTATGGCACGCTTAACGCGAATCAAATTAACGGCCGCAGCGTGGTGCGATTTGATGGAAACAATGATCAATATGATGGTAATTTGTCTGCAGGCACGTTAAGTGAGATAGATATTTTCACCGTTGGAAATTTCGCCCTCGCTAGTCAACCAGCTGGTGTTGGAAGTGCCTTCTACCTGCTTGGTAACGCAAACAACAATTCAGTAAATTTTCTTCGTAGAAATGCAAATGCTGGTGTAGATGTTGATAAATATTACTCAAGAGTTGAAGGAGTCAACAGGATTGGGGAATTTGTTGATAATTCAGTTCATTTATACAGTCAACGGTTTGAGTCTTCTGCACCTTTTCACTTTTTTAACGTGGATGGTAACGCACAGACTGTAGCCGCACACAACTCGATCGTAACGGTTAGCTCAGCACTCCTGATTGGAGCAGTTTATAGTTCAAACTCAAATAACCTCAATGGTGACATAGCTGAGCTTATCGTATTTGAGGGCATAAATCGCACGCAACGCATTATCGTAGAAAACTACCTTGCTGCCAAATACAACTTGGCCATGACGGGCAGCGATTTTTATGCACACAAAGCAGGTCATGGAAATGATGTGGCAGGCATAGGACAAGTAAGCGCTACTGACAATCACACGGATTCTCGTGGACAAAGTATCGTTCAAATCAACAATGCGGATGATTTGGAAGACGGTGAATACATGCTCTGGGGGCATGATGGTGCTGGGTTAGGAGTAATCAATACGGACGTACCAAACCCTGCCTTCACAAGTACTGGGGGTGAGAGAATTGCACAAGAATGGCGAGTGGACATCACTGGTGGAGACTTATCGGTCGGTACGTTTGACATTAGTTTTGACTTAACTGGAAATACGTTTGGAGTTGACCCTGCAGGTTACAGATTACTAGTCGACACAGATAATGATGGTAATTTCATTAACGCGAGTGTTAATGCCGCTGTTCCAATTGTGGTTGGGAGTACGGTCACTTTTGAAAATGTGACATTGTCTGACGGAAATTACTTCACCATTGGTAATGACAATAACATAGAAACGTGCATTGCCCTCATCACTGGAAACTGGTCAGATCCAGGTGGGGCCTTCTGGGTATGCTCTACGTTACCACCTGATAGTACGAAGCATGTTGAAATTACAGATGGCGTGACAGTTAGAATAATCGCAGGCTCGGAAGAATCTGCAAATAATCTTCGGCTCGAAGCCGATGGCGGTGGCGGTGGTGCAGCTTTGATTATGGATGCAAATTCTACACTTATTATATTAGGAGATTTAAATATTGAAGCTGGCACTTCAATCACCATGGATGTGGGTAGTAGAATAATCTTTAGAGGTATAAATGGAAACCAGACCATTTTAAACTCTTCAGGATCTGCTCTCTCCTTTGCAAACCTAGAGGTCAACAATGTGAATGGCGCTACGCTCTTCCCAGCCGATTATGAGATCTCGGAGAATTTGGATTTATTAAATGGAAACCTCACCAACAATGGCAATCTTACCTTTCTATCCACTGCTGCAAACACAGCTGCCATAGGCCCAACACCCAATGGCAACATTTTGGACGGATCCGGTTCATTCATTGTTCATCGATTCCGAAGCACAAGGAATACCAATTGGGGCGATATAACCACTTCTGGAGTTGATACGGATTTGGAAGATTTAAATGGTGAAGTATTTATGAGTGGGATCGCTGGTGGAAATGGATATGCTTCAAACGCAAGTGGAGGCGGTAGCTTCACCTCTGTATATTTTTGGGATGCCGTTGCCGATGTATATGTTGTACCTGCTAGTACAGCCGAACCGTTTGAAATAGGACGTGGATATGAAATCTGGCTAGGTGATAATCAAACTACATGGAATGATCAGTTTTGGATTTTGGAAGGTGACGTTGACCTCTCTCCTATTTCTATACCTGTTAATTCTTCTGCAGGAAACAATTGGAATCTTCTTGGTAATCCATACCTCGGATTTTTAAATTTTGACAACATCGATGCCGCGGGAGGAATAAATGGAAATGAATACTGGTACGTAGATGCTAACAGCAGCGCATTTGTATCTGTTCCTGTTGGTGGAGCTACCATACCTCCAGGGCAAGGATTCTGGGTAAGCACCACTGGGCTGACAAGCATTGATTTAGATCCTTCGTTGGATTTAGTTACTGGGGTAACCAGCAGCACATACTTTAAGCGTGATACACGCAAGGACGAGTTGAAAATTATGGCCCAGCATAATAAGGAAGCCATTGGAAGTGCTGTTTATTTACGAAGGAGCGATGATGCGTATGAAGGATTAGATGAATATGATTTATCTCCTTTACGATTACCAGATCCTAAGGCACCCAAACTTTCAATTGAGGCAGGAGCTAGTGATCTGATGGTAAACTACATTCCAACATATGCGGACCAAATTGAAATTCCAGTTCGATTTGAAACAGGCATGGAAGGTGAATATACTCTGTCGTTTGAAGGCCTTGATCAATTTGAAGGTTATTCATGTGCATCCATACGAAACGATCAGACGGATGATATTACAAGTATTTCGGAAGAATCACTTATTGCCATGAATACCTCTAATGGAACATCTGCGCATTATACCTTAATATTGACCAAAGACGGATCTGAAGACTGTCAACCAGAAGAAGGAAGTGTATCTCTATTAGATGATGAGTTCGTTAAAATCTGGAATACAAACACAGATATCATTGTCGATTTCTCTTTGGATCAATCAGCGCCAGCTCAAATCAGCATTTATGATGCACTTGGAAACTTAGTTCAATCAGATAAGACAACCGCAAACTTTAATCGAGAGACATATTCAATGACCAGCTTAACGAGCGGTGTGTACTTTATTACGGTTAACATCAATGGTCAGAGTTGGACACAAAAAACTATTAAGTACTGATGAAAAAAACAGTAAAAAGAATACTGGCAACTGCCATTTTACTTGGAGGTTTTATGACATTTGATTTGTATGCACCACCTCCCACCGCTGGAACTGGTGGAACAGGCGGTGTATCTGGAACAGGTTCTGGCTGCTGGCCTCCTCCCTGTATTCCTATTGATGGAGGTATCGGACTCCTAATTGCTGCTGGAATTGCCTTTGGTGGTCGCAAACTTGTGCAAGGAGTCAACTAGAGTAGTCAAGCTATTAAATCCTTGATCAAAAAATATTGGTCTGACCCTGTTTACCGCTTTCTATTGAAGGCGGTTTTTCTTTACCTATTATGGTACCTCGTTTACCAACAGTGGCTGCATCCTCAGGGAGCATTTGACCTCGCTGTAATCAGAAACCTTGAAGAAATCAGTGCTTTCATTCTCGAAAGTCTGGGGTACACTTTAATTGCAGAAAGTGAGATTAGTTCCGTTCGAACCATTGGAATAGACGGAACCCATGGTCTATGGATAGGTGATCCGTGTAATGGTCTAACCCTTTTTTCCCTCTTCACCGGTTTCGTGTTGGTCTTTCCTGGATCATGGAAAAAGAAATTATGGTTTATCCCCTTGGGCATCATCACCATTCACATGCTCAATGTCATTAGAGTCATGGGTTTGGCGCTCACCGTATATTATTTCCCAGATCCCGAAATATTAGACTTTAATCATACCTACACCTTTACAATTCTGGTTTACGGCTATGTGTTCTATTTATGGTATCTGTGGAGTAGAATTGGTTCCGAAACAATGACAAATACAAGTGAAAAGTAGATATCTACGTTTCTTAGCCATTGTTATTGGTATCATCGTTATAGCATCCACTGGGTTTTACAGGGAGTTCTTTTTCGTCAACATCAATGAACAAATGCGCTTCCTATGGTATGGGAATGAGGTGTCTATGATGTCTGAGAAGCTGAGCTTTCTAAGTTCCTTCGACTATTGGACATTGTATTACCTAAAATGGACCATGACCCTCGTCTTCGCGGGTGTTTTCATGTTAGAAACATCTGCCTTTCTAAAAGTGGTCTATCAAAAATTCTATTGGAAAGAGGTGATCTTCATTTATGGACTACTCCTCATCGTTTCTGCTGCCTTATTCACGGGTTACGCACTATTTGATGAGCACGAATCAGGATACTTACTCAGTAGGTATTTTATGGGGATTGCTCAATCACCGGTGCCTTTGATGCTCCTAGTACCCGCCATTGGTCTCAGAAATCGACTAAAGTCAATCCAGTAAAGCAACTTTTTTGCTCTATTATTCGGTATAAACATGGCGTATGCCGCCACCAATATCAATCCAAAATCGATTACACCCACTAGAAAGGCAATGGACAAGTGAAACACCAGTCCTATTGAAAGCAAATAGGGTCGAATCGGTCTGAACCAAATTAGTACCGGAAAACTGATCTGATAAAACAAACTCACCCAATTAGCAAATCTTAGATACCATGCATTTGTATCAAGAAACTCCAAAATCCAGGGCAACGAGAATTCTTGAATATTGAGCGTTACGAATAACGCATCACCATACAACCAATAAGACCCTAAGAACTTATGGCTTCCCGCTGTGAGGTAAAGTATGGAAATCTGAATCCAACTAAACCAAAACCCCAGGTTGTGCAGGACAATTTTAGTCGACTGAACGCGAGTCTTGGGATGATCTTCCACTCTAAAAAGAAATATTGATAGGAGGAGCAAGTGATGAAGAACATGCCATCCCCCATTGCTTACCTCATAATCAGCCCAGTGTAAGTTGACAAATAAAACCCAAGTAAACAATCGGGAAATAAAGTTAGAAAAACCCAAGACGGCTAATCCTGTCAGCCCTAAAAACGGATATAAAAACCATTGATAGTGTTCCCTAAAAAAAGGCTCTCTCAACAAAACCGCCAACCTTCGATATCCGGTAAATCCGTGATCGATAATGACAAAGTGATCCATTCCCCAAACTTCATTGGCTATGGGAATCATCCAGGCGATCAATGCAAATGCCGTAAGATTAATGATCCGCAAATAGAGTTGGGATGAAAACGGATTAGCCACTTCTGATTGCAGCTGAGTTAACCATCGATCAATCTTCTGCATCCCACACATATTTTGGAAAGAAAAGAGCCGAATCAGTTCTAGATAATACTCCCTCTTCGTTCACACGCAGTCTTTCGATGTAAACCGCTACTTGAAAACTGTCAATTTCCAATAATTGTCCCTGCACTTTTCGCATTACTTTTTTGCACGAAACAACGGCAGGAAGCTTCCTTCCCTTCTCTGTCAGATAAATTTTTTCTCCAGGATAACTATGCGCTGTCCAATACAAATTGTCGCCAACCAATTCCAGTTGATCATGTGTTTTGATTGCCGGGTCAAATCTATTTTGCCATTGTTTTTGCAAATAAGGATAGGCGGGATAATCCCACTTTGACCAACCTGATTTATCCTTAACACGATAAACAAACACATGACGATTAAATGGTGGCTCAGGAGCGAATGCGGTTAAATTCTGATAGAACCATGGTGCCAAAAACTGGCTACTTGCATAGAATAGGCTCTTTGGAAGCATGTGTCGACTAAAATGATTTATCAGAATGATGGAATAATAGGCACAAAAAATTCCTAAAATGCCAAGGACAAGCCAGCGAGGAAGTATGGGTTTCGAGTCGTTTTGCACAGTCAATGACTACATTTGCAGACCCGATAAAATTACAATTTATGCAACGAGACGAGCAGGTATTCGATATCATCAACGATGAACACGAAAGACAACTTCACGGAATTGAATTGATTGCTTCCGAAAACTTTGTGAGTGACCAGGTCATGGAGGCCATGGGATCCGTAATGACAAATAAGTATGCGGAAGGTTATCCCGGCAAACGATACTATGGTGGTTGTCAATTTGTGGATCAAACCGAACAACTAGCGATCGATCGTGCAAAGTCACTTTTCAATGCCGACTGGGCTAATGTTCAACCTCACAGTGGCGCTCAAGCAAACGCTGCGGTCATGCTTGCCTGTTTGAATCCTGGTGACGCAATCCTAGGTTTTGATTTAAGTCATGGAGGGCACCTCACTCATGGTAGCTCGGTGAACTTCAGCGGTAAACTCTACCAAAGTAATTTTTATGGCGTTGAACCAGATTCAGGCTTGATAGATTGGAACAAGGTCGAATCAAAAGCAAAAGAAGTTAAACCAAAAATGATCATTTGCGGAGCTTCTGCCTATAGTCGCGATTGGGATTATGAGAAATTAAGGGCTATTGCGGATTCGGTAGGTGCATTATTATTGGCAGATATCTCTCACCCATCAGGTTTAATAGCCAAAGGAATACTGAACGATCCACTACCCCATTGCCACATTATCACTACCACTACTCACAAAACACTGCGCGGACCTCGTGGTGGAATGATAATGATGGGTAAAGACTTTGAAAACCCTTGGGGAAAGAAAACACCGAAGGGCAACGTTCGCATGATGAGCTCACTGCTAGACAGCGGAGTTTTCCCTGGCACTCAAGGAGGTCCACTCGAGCATGTTATCGCTTCTAAGGCAGTAGCATTTGGCGAAGCTCTCACAGATGATTACATGAACTACTGCCTCAACGTAGTTAAAAACGCGAGCGTAATGGCGGATGAATTGGTCAAACGAGATTATCAAGTGATCTCGCAAGGAACGGATAATCACTTGATGTTGATCGACCTGAGAAACAAAGACATCAGCGGAAAAGATGCAGAGGCAGCCTTAGTGGCGGCTGATATTACAGTAAACAAGAACATGGTTCCTTTTGATGATAAATCACCATTTGTAACTTCGGGAATCCGAGTAGGTACTGCAGCCATCACAACTCGTGGAATGAGTTCTGAACAAATTCCTTGGGTTGTTGAACTAATTGATCGAGTGATTGTGAGCAAAGGAGAGCAATCCGTGATTGATGCTGTGAGAGAAGAAGTAAATACAGAAATGCAAAAACTGCCGCTATTCGCGGACTAACATTATGAGCAACAAGACAAATGACCCTTCAAGAAAAAGTTGGATTGACATTCCAGCTGATTCAGACTTCACGATTCAAAACATACCATTTGGTATATTTTCCTACGCTGATAAACCGAAGCGTGTAGGAGTGGCCATCGGTGATTTTGTTCTAGATTTAAGTGCACTATATGACTTGGGTTATTTAGACATCAATGCATTTTCTCATGATCACTTTGAGGCAGAATATCTCAATCAATTAATGAAACTTGGCAAAACTGCTCTGACTAAATTAAGAGATGATGTTGCCTATTTACTCTCAACAGAATGTGATGATCTAAAACTTAGTACTAAACATAATATTTTACTATTTCCCATCGATCAAGTGCAAATGCACTTGCCAGTTAAGGTCGGAGACTACACTGATTTCTATTCTTCAGAAGATCATGCTCGAAATGTGGGAACAATGTTCCGCGATCCAAACAATGCCTTGCTTCCAAATTGGAAACACATACCGGTGGGATATCACGGACGTTCATCGAGTATCATTTTAAGTGGTCAAGAAATCCATCGACCCAAGGGTCAGATGAAGCCTAAAGATGCAGAACAACCAAGTTTTGGACCGTGCAAACTTTTGGATTTTGAGTTGGAAATGGCATTCGTAACCTTTGATGGTAAACCTCTAGGTCAATCTATTTCGACTGAAGAAGCCGAAGAATATATTTTCGGAATGATGCTTTTTAATGATTGGAGTGCACGCGATATTCAAACTTGGGAATATGTTCCACTCGGACCATTTCTTGCTAAAAATTTCGCCTCATCCGTTTCTCCGTGGGTTGTTACGATGGACGCTTTGGAACCATTCAAAGTACCTGGACCAATCCAAGAACCCAAAGTATTCCCTTATCTGGAGTATTCTGGAAACAAGAACATTGATATCAACTTGGAGGTTTCTATTCAACCAGAAAAAGGTCCTGAAACCGTTATCTCTAAATCCAATTACAAGCACATGTATTGGAATTACGCACAGCAATTGGCTCATCACACCATCAATGGTTGCAATATTAATGTAGCCGACATGATGGCGTCCGGAACAATAAGCGGGCCTACACCTGACTCATACGGCTCTATGTTGGAGTTATCATGGCGAGGCACAAAACCACTAAAAATGAACGATGGATCTGAGCGTAAATTTATACACGACCTAGACACGGTTATTATGCGCGGCCATGCAGAAAAGGATGGTGTTCGAGTTGGATTTGGAGAAGTAAGTACCAAAGTTTTGCCAGCGATATAATTTTTAACGCTAATCCGTACTTCCTATGAATACCCATCACTACCTTAGTTGTGTATGACCGAGGAAGAATTAAAGGCTGAAAGAAAACTCATTCTACGTGAGTATCGCGCTTTGCTTAAAAATGCGAAACGCGAGATGGACGATGCAGATCGATTGTTAATCCGAAAAGCATTTGATCTTGCCGCGGAAGCGCATAGTCCGATGCGCAGAAAATCAGGAGAGTCGTACATATTTCACCCGCTGGCTGTTGCTCGCATCGTTTCAGAAGAAATTGGACTCGGTACGACTTCGATCGTTTGTGCGCTTTTGCACGATGTGGTAGAGGACACCGAAATCAACTTAGATGATATTGAGAGTCTTTTTGGCACTCGAGTTCGAATTATTGTTGACGGCTTAACAAAGCTTAGAGGTGCTCAATTTGGTGAGGATGTTTCAATCCAAGCAGAGAATTTCAGAAAAATGCTGCTGACCCTTTCCGATGATATTCGGGTAATTCTTATCAAACTGGCCGACCGATTGCATAATATGCGCACACTCGAGTCGATGCGACATGATAAGCAGCAAAAAATTGCCTCTGAAACGCTTTATTTATACGCACCTCTCTCTCACCGACTAGGGTTATATAATTTAAAATCTGAGTTCGAAGACTTATGTCTGAAATATAAAGAGCCCGAACTCTATCATAAAATTGAAAGCTCGCTTGAAAAGAGCAAAGCCGTTCGTACACGGTTCATCAACCGTTTTACCGTCCCCATTCGCAAGCGACTAGATGAATTAGAGTTTGACTACGAAGTGAAAATTCGATCAAAGTCAGTCTATTCCATCTATAATAAGATGGTGAATAAGAACATTCCTTTTGAAGAGGTTTATGATCTTTTCGCCATTAGAATCATAATTGAATCGGATGAAAAAAATGAGAAGAGTGATTGCTGGCAGGTATATAGTATAGTAACGGACAATTACCAACCCAATCCAGATCGACTGCGAGATTGGATAAGCACTCCAAAAGGAAACGGATACGAATCATTACACACTACCGTTATGAGTCCATCTGGTAAATGGGTAGAAGTGCAGATCCGAACACGCAGAATGGATGATATTGCTGAGATGGGCTATGCAGCCCATTGGAAGTATAAGGAATCTGCAAGTGAAAATGCCTTGGATGAATGGATCAGACGCATTCGAGAAACACTCGAAAATCCAGATCCGAATGCGCTTGATTTTATTGATGACTTCAAACTCAATCTATTCTCGGACGAAATTTTCGTTTTCACCCCTAAAGGTGACCTGAGAAATCTTCCATCATCTGCCACTGCTTTGGATTTTGCCTTTGAAATACATTCTGATATTGGTGCTCGATGTATTGGTGCTAAAGTGAATCATCGGTTGGCACCCCTGAGTCATGAACTCAAAAGCGGTGATCAAGTAGAAATTTTAACCTCTAAAAATCAAAGTCCAAAAGAAGATTGGTTGCGATTTGTTGTTACAGCCAAAGCTAAATCGAACATCAGGACATATCTCAAGGAGGATCGCAAGCGAATTGCCGAAGATGGCAAAGAGATTTTAGAACGCAAGCTGAGAAACCTCAAAATCAACTTGAACGATGAGAATCTGAACAAAATCGTGAACTTCTACAGATTACCCACTTCTCATGAACTTTTCTTTAAAGCTGGTCTTGCACAGCTCGATTTCAACAAATTAGCAGCCTTAAAAAAGGACTCAGGCCAACTAAAATATCGCAGACCTAAGCGAAGAAATCCAGATGGACTCAAACGTATTGTTACCAATTTCAATGACAAAGGTGCAAACCTCGTTATCGGTGATTCCATGGAAAAGTTTGACTATAAACTTTCAAACTGTTGCAACCCTATCCCAGGTGACAATGTTTTTGGGTTCATCACGATAAATGATGGCATCAAAATTCATAGAGAAAACTGTCCTAATGCCATTCAGATGATGTCGAAATATGACTATCGAATTGTTAAGGCAAAATGGACAAACCAAGAGAGCATCGCCTTCCTAGCTGGATTGCGAATAAGCGGCATTGATCAAGTCGGCTTAGTAAATGAGTTGACGAAAGTTATCTCAAGTGAATACAATGTCAACATGAGAAGCATTTCGTTTGATACGGACGATGGAATATTCACAGGCACGGTGATGGTCTATGTGAACGACACCACGCACCTTACAGAATTGATGCGAAAGCTCAGAAACATAAGCGGTGTGAGTACGGTAAGTCGTATAAAAGGAGATAAGCAAGAACCTACCTTTACCCAAGCTAATTGATACCTTTGCACACTTGAAATGAAGCAAGCTGAAATCAAACTTCAAGTACGTGGTGTATTTAAAAGTTACCTCGAAGAACACGGACATAGAAAAACGCCCGAACGATTCGCGATACTCGATGAAATCTACACTTCTGATGGACACTTTGATGTCGAAGAGCTTTATGTTCAAATGAAAAACAAGAAGTATCGCGTAAGTCGAGCAACGCTTTATAATACAATCGATTTGTTACTCGCCTGTAATTTGATTCGAAAACATCAATTTGGAAAATCACAGGCTCAATATGAAAAGAGCTTTGCGAACAGGCAGCACGATCATATTATTTTCACAGAAACGGGTGATGTACAAGAATTTTGCGACCCGAGACTTCAGCTAATTAAAAACTCACTTGAAGAATCATTAGGAATTAAGATTCTTCATCATTCATTAAATTTTTACGCAGTTAAAACCGAAGAGTAAGTTCTCGAAGGTTTATCAATTCTATAGATTATGCAAGTAGATGTATTGTTGGGTATGCAATGGGGAGACGAAGGCAAAGGAAAAATTGTTGACGTTCTAACTCCAAATTATGATATCATAGCTCGATTCCAAGGTGGTCCAAATGCGGGGCATACGTTGGAATTTGACGGTAAAAAATTCGTTCTCCATACCATTCCATCTGGAATTTTTCATGAAGGAAAAATGAACCTCATTGGAAATGGTGTTGTCATAGACCCTTCCATTTTTCGCAAGGAAATCGATAATTTAATCAATCAAGGTGTGCCTTATAAGGAGCGCCTACTCATCTCACGTAAAGCTCACTTAATCTTGCCAACGCATCGATTATTGGATGCAGCGTCAGAAGCTGCCAAGGGAAAAGACAAAATAGGCTCCACTCTGAAGGGTATTGGCCCAACATACATGGACAAAACGGGTAGAAATGGTTTAAGAGTTGGTGATTTGGAGTCGCCTCATTTTCAAGAAAAATATGCCGCCCTTCGAGAAAAGCACATTCAAATGCTAGAGCGAATGGATTTTGAAATAGAAGGTCTTGACGAAATGGAACAAGCTTGGATGGAAGCAGTCGATTTCATGAAGGGTATTCCTTTTACAAATTCCGAGTATTACATAAACAACGCCCTTAAGGCAGGTAAGCGCATTTTGGCTGAAGGTGCTCAGGGCTCTTTGCTTGACATTGAGTTTGGGTCATACCCATTCGTAACCTCATCAAATACAATTTGTGCGGGTGCTTGCACTGGTTTAGGCATTGCTCCAAATAAAATTGGCGATGTGTATGGAATATTCAAAGCATATTGTACACGTGTGGGCAGCGGTCCATTCCCTACCGAGCTAGAGGATGAGGTTGGACAGCGATTGAGAGACATCGGACATGAATATGGCGCAACTACAGGAAGACCTCGAAGATGCGGTTGGTTGGATATGGTTGCATTAAATTATGCGGTCATGCTGAATGGTGTCACTAAGCTTATTATGACCAAGGCAGATGTTTTGAATGAATTTGAAACAATTGAGGTCTGCACAACATATAAGTTTAAAGGCGAAGAGACTTCTGAAGTGCCCTTTGATCATGCAGATGATCGAATCGAAACAGTTTATTCGGATATCAAAGGTTGGGAAAGCGAACTAAATGTAAATGACCCAATGCCAAAACAACTGGAAGATTATATCGCCTTTATTGAGAAAGAAACGGAATGCCCAATTTCCATTGTTTCGATGGGACCTGATAGAAAGCAAACCTTAATTCGAGACACCCAAGTCGCTTAAGATGCGGTTGGCATATGCCATAGTTCTTCTTTTCTGCTTCTCCTTTCTTCAACTGAGATCACAATCAAAACAAGAAGAAATAGAGCTATTGCATGCGGATAAATTTGGCGTCAATAAATACACGCCAAAAGGTGCAAATAAGCTCAAAGGATCCGTAAGACTTCAGCATCAGAATGCATTGATGTTTTGCGACAGCGCCCTACTTTTTGATAACAATAGTGTCAAGGCTGAAGGAAACGTCAGAATCGTAGAAAGCGATTCATTGACCTTGGTGGGTGATTCGTTGTTTTATGATGGAAACACAAAAATTGCCAAATTCCGCAGTAACGTAATCATCGACAATGGTTCTTCTGTTTTGAAAACTGACTATCTAGATTATGATCGGAGCACTGGTATAGGTGCCTACTACTCCGGGGGTGAGATTGACAGTAAACAGGAAGGTATTCACTTAACCAGCGAAAGAGGTTACTATTTCACCGAATCCAAGGTGTTTCATTACAAGACAGATGTGGTAATGACTCATCCAGACTACACCATATACACCGATACCATGCACTACTCTTCCGATTTAGAGAAGACTTGGTTTTATGGCCCTACACATATTGAATTTGAGGATAGAGACATTTTTTGTGAATATGGTTGGTTCGATCAATTGGCGGATCGAGCAAATTTTATCCGAAATGCCAAGATTTTAAGCTCGGGACAAATCCTTAAAGGCGATACGATTGACTATGATCAAAAAGCACAAATCGGAATTTCAAAGTGCAACGTAGTGGTTATTGATACCTCACAAAAATTCGAAGTTAACGGAGACTATGCCATTTATTATGAAGCTGATAGCGTAAGCTTTGTCAGTGAAAACATGATTATGAAGCAGGATATGAATGGCGATACGTTCTTTCTAGTTGCTGACACACTTCATTCATTTATTGATAGTTGTAGGCACGAACGAATCATTAAAACTTACCATAACACCCGATTCTTCAAAGAAGACATGCAGGGTCAGTGCGATTCATTGGTTTACCTCACTGCCGACAGTATCATTCACATGTTTCATGATCCAATTTTATGGTCAGACAACAACCAAATCACAGCAGATTCAATCCAATTGACCATGGCAAATGGAACCATGGATAAAATGTACATGAATCAAACCGCGTTCATTATAGCACATGAAGACAGCATCTTTTACAATCAGATAAAGGGCATCAATATGATTGGGTATTTTAAGGATGCGGAACTCAGTAAAGTGGACGTATTTGGCAACGGGCAAACAGTTTACTACCCAAGAGAAGAAGATCAAACATTAATTGGAGTGAACGAAACGAAGTGTTCGAACATGACCATTAAAATTGATAGCAGCGCCATTAAGAAGATTAGTTTCTATGATCGTCCAACAGCAAAGCTCACTCCAACGGATGAAATGCCAGCTACAGGTTTGCAGTTGGATGGATTTAACTGGAGGATAAATGAGCGCCCCGGATCAGTTTACGACTTATTGCTTGGTACAAGTACCCCTCAAGTTGAAAAGGTAGCTAAAGTCCAAAAACAGGTGGAACTTCTACCTAAAACAGAAATCGAGGAAGAGGTTGAAGAATCATCCGAATCCAATAACCAAGAAGCGGAAACAACTGACAACAAGAAGCAGATCATTGACGATAATGTTATAAATCCGCAAGAAGAAAAGCCTGCTAAAACAGAAGAGGAAATAAAAGAATTGAAGGAAAAAAAATCATCAAAACTAAAGTCAAAAGCTAAACCATAAGGTTGGCATGCCAGCTTTGGCTAACTGGCACTTCCCAGCTATTCTTCAACTTTCCCAAGGAGTCTAGAATATTATTAAAAACAAGAGTGTCGCCATTTGCGGCACCTGACTTTAGCATTTCACGAAAGGTATTTACATCACACTCCTTAATTCCAGCAGAGTCGTGGTACGCCACCTTCATGCGATTCATGAGATCTAGTTGATTACTTCGATCAATGTCCAAAACAACCTTCATCATTGCATCGATGGAGCATCCTGTGGCAGGTGCTTTGTTTTCATCAACGGCAATGACAATAAATCGATCGTGAAGGATGTCAAAACCGGAGAAGAGTTCAGTGCCATGCGCAGCCCAATTCACCAAAAATTCATTCAGACTTTCTGCCACATTGGCCTCTAGATTTCCAACAAGCAGAGGGGTAGATTGAAAAATCCATATTCGCGAGTCATCGCTCATTTCATTCAACCTTCGCGTTTTCATAGCAACCATTATAAATCTGCAGCTTCAGCGATTAATTCAGCCAAATCCTTGACTTCAATTTCATCTTCCTTATTAAAGTGTTTTACACCATCCGTCATCATTGTATTGCAGAATGGACATCCCGCTGCTATGATATCGGGCTTCACCTCTATGGCATCTTCAGTGCGTTCTAAGTTGACTTCTTTGTCGCCTTTTTCAGCTTCCTTAAACATCTGTGCTCCACCAGCTCCGCAGCACAACCCACGTTCCTTGCAACGTTTCATCTCCACTAACTCAGCATCTAATTTTTCAATCAATTCCCGCGGGGCTTCGTACACCCCATTTGCTCTTCCTAAGTAGCATGGGTCATGGAAGGTGATCTTCTTTCCCTTGAAGCTACCTCCTTCAATGGTCAAGCGGCCATCTTTCAGTAAGTTCTGAAGGAACTGCGAATGGTGCAGTACTTCATAGTTGCCACCCAATTCAGGATATTCATTTTTCAAAATATTAAAGCAGTGGGGGCAAGTAGTCACTATTCGCTTTACCTCATATGCATTCAAGGTTTGGATATTAGTGAATGCCTGCATTTGGTACAAGAATTCGTTTCCAGCGCGTTTGGCTGGGTCTCCAGTGCAACTCTCCTCAGCTCCTAACACCGCAAATTTCACTCCCGACTTGTTCAGGATTTTAGCGAATGCCTTGGTGATTTTCTTTGCACGGTCGTCAAAACTCCCCATGCATCCTACCCAAAAAAGCACCTCTGGTTGTTCACCAGAAGCTACCATTTGAGCCATTGTTTTAATCTTGATTGAATCTGTCATCCTATATCAAATTCCTAATTATCGTTCAATTCTTCTGTCCAATTTCCTCTATCTGCTTGCGCAAATTGCCAAGGAGCACCATTGTTCTCAATGTTGGTGAACATGGTATTCAATTCTGAGGGTGCAGCTGATTCTTCCATGACTAGAAATCGTCTTAAATCTACAATCACTGAAAGAGGGTTAATATTCACTGGACAAGCTTCCACACAAGCGTTGCAAGTAGTGCATGCCCACAATTCTTCTTTGGTGATAAAATCTCCGAGTAGCGAACGACCGTCCGTTGCGTCTGGGCCTTCTGCCCTCTTTAACTTTCCAACTTCTTCTAGTCGATCTCTGGTGTCCATCATGATCTTACGCGGAGATAGCAGTTTACCTGTCTGATTTGCTGGACAATCAGAAGTACAACGACCACATTCAGTACATGAATAGGCATCCATCAATTGTTTCCAGCTGAGATCCTCTACATCCTTGGCTCCAAATCTCTGTGGAGATCCAGCATCAGCGGCTGGAGCAGCATACGGATCTGCCGAGGGGTCCATCATTAATTCTACCTCCTTTTTAACAGCTGCTAAATTGGGTATGTCTCCAGCTGGCTGTAAACGAGTATAAAATGTATTGGGAAAAGCAATGAAAATGTGGAAGTGCTTTGAGTAAAGTACATATATGGAAAAAGCAAAAACTCCAATAATGTGGAACCACCAGCACACCCGTTCAATAATAAAAAGTGTATTCACATCATTCGGCATGAATCCGGTTAAGTAGGCGCTGACCCAAAACCATCCACCAAAAAAGAAACCCGCATAATGGTCTAAACCAGATGCTTGAAGCAATTCTACAGGAGCCGTCATTAAAACACTATCTGCAGCATTCATTGTAAGAAAGGCCGTCATTAATAAAATTTCGACTACCAGAATGATATTGGCATCAGATGTAGGCCATTTAGTCATTTCAACGCCAGAAAAACGCTTCAGCTTACCTATGTTTCGTCTGATTAAAAACGCCACACACGCAGTTAAAACGAGTAAAGCAAGAACCTCAAAAATTCCAATGAAAACATAATAAGCTTTCGCGCCCAAAACGGCTTCAAAAGCCCTATGAGTGCCAAAAACTCCATCCACTACAATTTCTAATATCTCAATATTGATAATGACGAATCCGAGATATATGAATACATGCATTAACCCAGCAAATGGCCTAGCCACTAACTTGCTTTGACCCAATGCCACTCGAGCCATAATCTTGAATCGCTCACTAAAGTTTCCTGACAAATCAAGATCTCGACCAAGGTTAATATTATATCGGATTTCTTTAAGCCTTCGAATAAAGATGAAAGCGGTAGCTCCAAGTAAGAGGACAAAGACAATGCTTGATATCATACGTTACGAATTTAAACCACGAAGGAATCGATTGGTTTAAATGGAGTCATTTTGATAAATGACTCTATCATTTGCATCTCGAGGTTTTTCAGGTTGTGGGTTTTTATTTTTTTTACCCAAAGGAGCCAAATAGCGTTTTGGCTGTCTCCGAATATCCTCTGCGAGTTTATCAATTTCTAGCGCGGCTTGTTCTAAGTTTCGGTAAAGTTGGTCATCTGTCACTAACAATCCAAGCGATCCTTCACCATTATTTATGCTTGTGATTAATGAATCAAACTGCGCCAATGCATTTGAGGCATTCTGCACAGCAGTCGCATAATTAGCACGAGTAAGTGAATCACTTATTGTTGCCACATTTTCTAAGATGTCACTAATGTTTTCACTATTTGATCGAAGATTCGCAGTAATAGCACCTACATTGTCCAATACTCTGCTTAGCTTAACACTTTGGCTAGTGACCATTGTGTCTATGCTTTCTGTAGCATGCTTGATACTTCCAATGGCATCTTCAGCCGTTTTAACCGTTTCGTTAATGGTCGTAACAGTGATCTGTACATGAGCAACAAGAGCCTGTGTTTCTTCCACTAATCGTTCAATTTTTGCTTGGATAGGTGCCAAGCTTTCTTCAACCACCTGGCCTAATTCCTTCTCAATTCCTGGAATCAAGGTATCCGAAGGATTGTTGTAGGTCATGACCTGTGGAAATTCAAAATTAATTGCTTTCGACCCTAGTAAATCTTGGTTCACAATAATGGCCTTTGTACTGTCTGGCACTAGCAATCCTTCCAACTGAATCTCCATTTTCACCAGGACCTTGTTTCCTTTATCCGGCATCAGTTGCACATCGGATACTCTTCCAATCTTAGCGCCATTTAACATGATCGGATTATCACGGGTCAAACCATCAATGCGATCGTATACGGAATAGAAATAGATCGTCTTACCAAAAACATCTTTTCCTTTTAGATAGTTCAACCCAAAATAAAGTAGACCTAGGGAGATCAGAATGATAACTCCAACTTTTATTTCGTTTCTGATCTTCAATTATTTACTACTATTCTGAGCTTTGGTAATTTCTAGTGCCTGTGAAATCGGTATTCTTTCTCCGTTATGAAAAGCAATGATAAAAGCATTTTGAAATGCTTTTTCTCTCACAGTCCGCTGCAAAGAAACGGCTTTTTTGTAATCTGTAACCTCTCCAACGGTGTACTTATACAACCCTTGAACCTCATACTCACGAACATCATCTAGACCATTGAAATTTTCAGGCTTTAACTCAATTTGTTTTGAAGAAGCCAAGAGTTGAATTTTATACACCACTGGTGAATTCTTAAGTTCAGATGGTGTCTCCACCTTTGGGGCCTCCTCCTCTTTCTCAGCTTTCTTATCCGAAGTTTCGGGCTTTGATTTTTCTATGGGTTTGTCAAAGTCCTTGATATCGAACTTCACACCTTCAATTTCTGCCTTATAGTCCTTAAATGCCCGATAAATGGCTGACGCCATATACACCTTGCCGTTCTCACTGTTTAAAAAGTCTTCTTCCTCTTTATTGGTTAAAAATCCCAATTCGGTCAAAATACTCGGCATAGTCGTAAAGCTGATAACCCAATATGGAGCTTGCTTTACTCCCCTATCTCGCCTGCTTACTCTTTCGCGATACTGATCCTGAATCTTAGCACTCAAGCTCACACTTTGATCCATGTGTACTTTTTGGGCTAATTCATATACAATCATATCCTCTGGATTATTCGGATCCAGTCCTCCATAGGTTTGTTCGTAGTTTTCTTCTAACAACACCACGGAATTCTCTCGCTTCGCCAATTCCAAATTGGCTTTTTCCTTGGTCATTGACATGACAAATGTTTCTGTTCCAAAAGCGGCTGTATTTGCGGCTGAATTACAATGAATCGAAATAAAAACATCAGCTGGAAGCTTATTGGCAATTTCAGTTCTTCCTTTCAGAGTGACGAATTTGTCTTCCTTGCGAGTGTAAATCACGTCAACATCTGGAAAGGCACGCTGAATATAATCGCCCAATTGAAGGGCCACTTCCAATGAAATATCTTTTTCGCTGTGTTTATATCTTCCTGTCCCCAAGTTTCCAGGATCATGACCGCCATGACCAGCATCGATCACCACTTTTTTGACACCAAGCTCCGCCATCTTTGGTCCTCGGTGGTTTGGAACAAACGAGGAAAACCAAAGAAAAAACACCACAGAAATTACTGTTAACAACGTTTCTTTCATTTTCTTAAGAAGCTTTGCCATATGGCTTGGATGATTCGTTCTTAGCTTTGCGCATTATTTCTCGACAATAACAAATGTAGAATCATCCTTTCCAACCCACTTTGAGTATTACTCGTTTCTTTCACCTGACTTTGTTAATTGTTTTCTGTGGGTTTCATGGATTAGCTCAAGTGGCGGATTCTGCCCAGTTAAACGGTGTTGATACTTCAACTATTTTAAGCATTTCGTCCGATTCAACTTTGGCTTCGACAGACTCTAATTTAATTGGTGGACTTTCTCCCGACTCTTTACTGCCGGATTCTCTACTACCTAAAAAAAGGAAATCTACCTTGGATCATGAGGTCCTTTACAATTCTGAAGACTCCATGATCATTGATCTTGCGAGCGACAAGGTCTATTTGTATGGAAATGCAATCGCGGAATATGGCGACATCAAGCTTGAAGCGGACTTCATTGAAATTTCATTGGGAACAAGTGAGTTAAGAGCTACTGGAATGCCAGACAGCACTGGCGAACTAACTGGATTTCCAGTATTCACGCAAGGCGGAACGGTATTCGACTCTAAGGAGATGCGCTACAATTTTAAAACTCAACGCGGATTGAGTAAGTCAGTCCGTACCCAAGAAGGTAGCGAACCTAATGTGAGTTACATCCACGGTGAAATAGTGAAGAAGGATACGGGCAAGGTGATTTATATCAAGAATGGGAAATACACCACCTGTGAATATGAGGACCCTCATTATCACATTCATGCAGGTAAACTGAAGATCATAACCGAAGATAAAATCGTGACGGGCCCTGCTTATCTTTCCATTGCAGAAATTCCAACCCCACTTGCTGTTCCTTTTGGGTTTTTCCCAAATAGCGAGGGTCGCGCAAACGGACTTATTATTCCAGCGTGGAGCGAAGTACGGGGGCTCGGACTGGGGCTTTCTGGCGGTGGATACTATTTTGGAATTGGAGATCGAGCTGATTTTGCATTGACGGCCGATTTCTACTCAAGAGGAAGTTGGAATGGCTATCTCAACTCACGTTATGCGAAAAAATATAGGTATAACGGAAATTTCGGAGTCCAACTAATCAAACGAATTTATGGGGAACCAGAGTTTCCCGGGTATCAAAACTTGCCTATTCGATACAAAATCTTGTGGACACACCGACAAGACCCCAAAGCAAAGCCAGGAAGAACATTCAGCGCAAGTGTTGACTTTGGTAATCCAGATGCAGACCGACTTAACATCAATAGTGGAAACGTTCGGCAAACGAGAAACAGTACTAAATCGAGTGTCAATTACTCGAAGACTTTCGCGAATTCACCCTTCGCTTTTAGAGCTTCTGCATCGAGTGATCAAAACGCAGCGACCGGGAATGTGAATGTTCAATTACCGACTGCCGCACTCACCATGGCCAGAATTTATCCATTCAAACGCAAGGAAGTTGTGGGCAAGGAAAAACCATGGGAAAAAATCGGCTTAAGAGGCACACTGGAGGCTAAGAACCAAGTTACAGCGCCATTCGAGTCCTTGCTCACCGATAGCACTTTTAACGAAATGCGAAATGGCATACGTGCTGACATCCCCATCAATGCTGGATATAAAGTCTTTAAATATTTAACTCTTTCACCATCACTCAACAATAACTTCTATGGTCTGAGACAAACGATTAGAAAAGAGTGGAATCCTGATAGTAATCGTGTGGAGGAGTCAAAAGTCAATGATTTGGCGGGCTATTGGGTGGGAAGTGCTGGTTTGCAATTGAGTACAATTATTTATGGCCTTTACAATTATAAAAGTGACGTTGTGAAGGCAATGCGACATCAAATTAATCCATCTGTTGGGGTAAGCTACTCACCAGACTATAGCGATCCATCTTGGGGGTATTTCCAATCGGTGCAAGTGGATAGTTTTGGAAATGAAGACTTGTATTCTATTTACGCGACTGGCGTTTACAGTGCGCCCCGTGCCAATGAAAATGGAGTATTCAATATCAGCTTGAACAACACCTTTGAATTGAAAGTGAAAGACCTCAAAGACACAACAGGCACTGGTGATGACAAAAAGCTTCGCATTTTGGACGCATTCAATTTCTCGACATCATATAATGTTGCGAAGGACTCTAACAATTGGAATCCTCTTGCCGTTACAGTGCGAACATCTATTGTACCCGGACTCAGATTCCTCGGCACCGCCTCTCTTGACCCTTATGCTTGGAACGAAACATCCGGGAGGCAGGTAGCAGAATATTGGTATGAACGAGATGGAACAATAGGAAGATGGAAAACAGCAAGGGTCAACTTAACTTATTCAATCACTCCTAAATCTTCTCGGGCCAAAACGAAACAAAAGGAACAAGCGTTAAACGAAAGAGGACTTTATTATACTGATTTTGTTGATTTTGATGTTCCTTGGAGTGCACGTGTTGGGTATAATATTGGGTACAGCCAAAACGGCCTTACAGAAACCGTAACTCAGACAATAGATTTAAGTGGGGATATTAGCATCACTACCAATTGGAAATTCGGATTCAATACGAGTTATAACATCCGGGACATGGATTTCGGTGATAACACCTCATTTAACATCTACCGAAATCTCCATTGCTGGGAAATGACATTTAATGTATATCCATTCGGAACCTTCCAGAGTTATCGTTTTGGAATCAACGTCAAAGCGACCATGCTGCAAGACCTAAAACTGAATCGTAACAGAAACTTCAACGTTCCTCTGCGATAATTACATCCTTTCTGGCACTCGAATCCCAAGAAGCGACATAGATTTCTGAATGGTATCTGCGGTAAGCTTGGTTAATCCCAATCGAAAATCGCGTTCGGGACCATCCGCTTTTAAGATCGGTGATGATTGATAAAACTGATTATATGATTTAGCGAGTTCCAAGCAATAATTAGCGATAGTAGAAGGGTTCATTCCCTCCGCGGCAGCATCCATTTCAGACCTAAAAGACGTCAATGTTCTCAGCAATAATCTTTCTTTATCCGCAATAGATGTTGGTTGCCCAGAATCAAATTCTCCAGCTTTTCTGAGCACGGCTCGACATCTAGCATGCGTGTATTGCACAAATGGTCCGGTATCACCATTTAATGACACCGACTCTTCCGGGTCAAACATCATTCGCTTTTTAGGATCAACTCGAAGCAAGAAAAACTTGAGCGCTCCAATTCCCAAAATTTCGAACAAATCATCTTGTTCTTCTTGAGTCAAATCCTCTAGCTTACCTTTTTCTTCCGATGAAGCGCGCGCAGCGTTCACCACATCTTCCATTAAATCATCCGCATCTACAACTGTTCCTTCCCTAGACTTCATTTTACCTGAAGGAAGGTCTACCATTCCATAACTCAGGTGTTCGCAATTCGGAGCCCAGTTGTATCCCAGTTTTTCCAAGATCTTAAACAATACCTTGAAGTGGTAATCTTGCTCGTCACCAACTGTATATATAGCTTGGGTCATATTTGGATAATCCTCAAATCGCTGTACGGCTGTCCCTACATCTTGAGTCATATAAACGGTGGTGCCATCACCACGCATCAGAAGTTTATTATCCATTGAATCTGATTCAAGATTGCACCAAATAGATCCGTCTTCTTTTTGAAAGAATTTAGAACCATCAAGTTGATCCATTACAATCTGCTTGCCTTTGGTGTATGTTTCTGACTCATAATAGAGTTTATCAAAGCTCACACCCATTCGTTCATACGTCTGTTCAAACCCTGCGTAAACCCAGCTATTCATTGTCTTCCATAGCGTTCGAACATCTTCGTCACCATTTTCCCACTTCACTAACATTTCCTGCACCTCTTTCATTATTGGTGCCTCCTTTTTTGCATCATCCTCACTCAATCCAGAGTCAACTAATCCACTTACCTGCTTTTTTAACTCTAGGTCAAAAATGACGTAGTACTTCCCAACTAACTTATCTCCTTTCAAACCAGAAGTTTCCGGAGTTTCATCATTTCCAAACCTCTTCCAAGCGAGCATGCTTTTACATATGTGTACTCCGCGGTCATTGATAATCTGAGTCTTGATCACTTCATTTCCAGCAAATGCTTTTATCAAACTCACTGAATGTCCTAAGAAGTTATTTCGTAGGTGACCCAAGTGCAATGGCTTATTGGTGTTCGGAGAACTATATTCAACCAGTATTAAATCCTGTGCATTCCTTGGTAAAAACCATGCTGAATCAGAAAGGGTTTTCTCTAGTGATTTCACCCAGTACTCTGCAGTAAAGGACAAATTCAAAAACCCCTTAATCACATTATAATCAGCTACTTCATCAATATTTGATTGGAGATACTCTCCTATCATTTCACCTGCTTTTTCAGGTGAAGTTTTCATCAACTTAACCAAGGGAAAAACAACCAGTGTGTAATCACCCTCAAACTCTTTTCGTGTTGGATCCAACTGAATCTTTGTTGCATCAAAGTTGAGTTGGTAATTTTCCTCCAGAAATAGCTGTAGCGATTTTGCAATTTGCTCAAATACCATCATCGTTTTTCAAGGGTATTAACCGCGCTTTCTAAAACCTCGAGGGCAACTTCGGCCATTTTGTTTCCTTTATTATCCAACAACGGATTTACTTCAACCAACTCGAAACAAACAATCTTTTGTGATTGAAGGAGTTCGTTTATTAAGTCTTTTGCTTCAGCCGGAGTTATACCATCCTTCACTGGAGTTCCTGTTCCATAACTCACAATATCAGGATCCATTGAATCTACATCAAAGGAGACATAGATTATGTCACAATCGCTGAGTTTGTTTTGAATTTCGATCCCGACCTTTTTCATTCCTAGCTCTCGAGTTTCGGCAACCGAATAATTTTTGATGTTATACTTTTCCATCAAATGTTCTTCTTCCTTTTCAGTATCTCGCACGCTAACAAACACTAGATCGTCAGGCGAAATCTTTGGAGAAATACCGCCAACATTCTTCAAGTGGCTCCACGCTTCCTTGGTTACAATTAATGGTTCGTTGGATTGCATCTCCACATTATTTTCTCCAATGCTTGCACAAAGCGGCATTCCATGAATATTTCCTGACGGAGAGGTGTATGGAGAATGCAAATCAGCGTGTGCATCTATCCAAACAACGCCCAATCGTTTATTTGGGTGAGCCATTTTTAAACCAGCTATAGTCGCACCCGCTGAGGCATGATCGCCAGAAATCACGACTGGCACATCCTTTTCACTCGAAATGGCGTGAATTTTATCGGCATGTTCTTGCCATACCTTCTCCATAATTCCAATTCGCAGCGCATTCTCGGTAGCGGTTGGTTGAAAAAGGCAATCATTCTGATTAGACAATAACTCAGACTCATATTTTAAAAAAAGTGAGCTACCAGCTGTGACAGCGGCAATTTTAATTGCATCAGGACCAAGACTACTACCCCTGGTTCCTGCTCCTATTTCGGAGCGCTGAATTACAAATTTGATCATTTGGAAAAATAAGGCTACAAAGGTAATTCCATCATTCAACTGAAGAAATTTCATTTAATCTTTTGAGTTCCATAGGCATGGTTATTTTTGTACGCACTGCGGACCCTATAAGTGAATCGATTAAAAGCCCTATTTCTTTACCTAAGTATTCTGAGTGTTGTCATCTCAGGTTGTGGTGATTCTGCGCCATTTCACAAAAATATTTCTGAAGGAACCATTGAATATGACGTGACTTATCCAGAGTTAGATTCTGGTAACATCATGCTAGAAATGCTTCCAATCACAATGGTTATGCAATTTAAAGATGGCAAGTTTAGATCTGAACTAAAAACGGCAGCTGGAATAATTGAAATGTCCGTTTTAGCGGATAGGCAAAAAGATGAAATGTATAATCTGGTTAAAATTTTCAGTGATCATTATGCACTAAAAATGAATCGTGACCAAGCTCTCGAAATGACTGGAGTGCTGCCTGCATTCGAAATCATCCAGCATGAAGAGCAAATGAACATTGCAGGTGCAAATTGCAAAAAAATAGAACTCGACTTCAAAGGCGCAAAGGAAGAAAACTACATTTTCTATTTTACTGATGAGGTTGAGTTAGCTGAACCAAATTGGTGCACCCCATACCATGAAATTCAAGGTGTTTTTCTCGATTATCGTATTGAAAACTATGGAATGGTTATGCGCTTATTGGCAACTGAAATTACTTCGGAAGAAATTGACGATGATGCTTTTATTGTCAATGATGATTACAAATACATCAGCGCTGAAGAATTTGACGAAATGGTCGTCAAGAACTTGAAAATATTCATGGAATAAGTTCTGTTCAAAAATCATTTGATAACTCTATACATTTCGCCCTATTCGCCCTTTTTGCAACCATAACTTTGAATAAAAAAAGCATCAAGCGAATTGAGTTATTCAAATCACTACAAGAGCCAAGTAGGCGACACTGCAAAACCCAAAAAATCTAAGAAGCCAAAAAAGGAAGGTGAGAAAAACACCATCTTCAGCAGTTTTGGAAAGATTTCAGGTTTACTTAAAGATGAAAGAACCAGAAATATTTTTGGGGTTTTTCTTCTAATCCTTAGCGGTGTGCTTTTGCTATCGCTTACATCCTACTTATTCACCTGGAAAATAGATCAGGATCATATCATTGATAGATCTTTTGGTGATGTGGCTACAAATCCAGATATGGAGATTGAAAATTGGCTTGGCACCATAGGAGCTTTTCTCGGCCATGTCCTTATTTTCAAGGGATTTGGAATTGCCTCCTTAGTGTTTGTTCTTATTTCATTTATCGCTGGAATCAAGGTGTTATTCAAGGTTGATCTACTTCCTTTTTGGAAAACCGTAGGTTATTCAATATTTGGGATCCTCTGGACTTCCATGGTTTTGGGGGTAGTTTTTCAAGACAGCTCACTTCTATTCTTATCTGGTCGTTTGGGATATTTCATGAACTATTGGCTCACTGGTGTAATGGGAACCATAGGAGCCTATGCCGTAATCTTATTCTCTGCAATTGTATTTGCTGTTTTAAATTTCAATCTCAATTTATCCAAGTTATTCAATTCTGAAAATACGGTTGAAGAAGAGAATGATGAAGATGATGAAATAGAAGAAATTCCGTCAGAAACAGAATATGGTTCAACCGAGGACGAAGTCAACGAGAGCATCGACCCTAACGCAGCGCAGGAGGAGGAGGAGGAAGATGATAATGATGATAAAAAACAATCGGATGAACTAAGTCTTGAATTGGAAAATGAATCTACCTCTGAAGAACCTTTGCCTGAGGATACGATGGAAATGGAAGTTGCCAATTCCGTTGACACATCAACCACTGCGTCTGAAGAACAAAAGTCGGATGATGATGAGCAACGAGAAGGTGATCTCTCGCTTCAGGTAGAAGAAACTCCGGGGGATGAGAAGATTCCAGAGGCCGAAAAACTCGATCCAGAGGCAATGGTTGACTATGATCCATTATTGGATTTAAGTAAATATCAGCACCCCCCTATTGACCTACTTGTTGATCACGGTGATGGAAAGATTCAGGTCGAAAGAGAGGAATTGGAGTTAAATAAAAATCGAATTGTAGATACGTTAAAGAACTACAACATTGGTATCAGCAAGATAAAAGCAACCATAGGACCAACAGTTACCCTGTACGAGATTGTTCCAGAAGCAGGCGTTAGGATATCAAAAATCAAGAATCTTGAAGACGATATTGCATTAAGTCTTTCGGCACTTGGAATACGAATCATTGCCCCTATTCCGGGGAAAGGAACCATCGGTATTGAAGTGCCAAATCAAAACCCTGATGTTGTTTCAATGCGCACTGTCATTAAATCAGACAAATTTCAACACGCCAAAATGGAGTTGCCCGTGGCATTGGGAAAAACGATCTCCAATGAGACGTTTGTAACCGACTTGGCCAAAATGCCACACCTCCTTATGGCTGGCGCAACAGGTCAGGGTAAGTCAGTTGGACTTAACGCCATCCTAGCCTCACTGCTCTATAAGAAACATCCAGCTCAAGTCAAATTCGTTTTGGTGGATCCTAAAAAGGTGGAATTGACCTTATTCAATAAGATTGAACGACACTTTTTAGCAAAATTGCCTGGGGAGGAAGAAGCTATTATTACGGATACAAGCAAAGTCGTAGCTACCCTAAACTCTCTATGTATTGAGATGGATGACCGCTATGAAATGCTAAAAAATGCACAGTGTCGAAACATCAAAGAATACAATACTAAGTTCATTAAGAGAAAATTAAATCCTAACAACGGTCATCGACACCTTCCATATATTGTGTTGGTAGTAGATGAATTTGCCGATTTAATCATGACAGCAGGCAAGGAAGTGGAGCTTCCAATCGCGCGACTTGCTCAATTAGCCCGGGCAATCGGAATACACTTAATCATTGCGACTCAAAGACCTTCTGTGAATATCATCACTGGCACCATCAAAGCGAATTTCCCAAGTCGAATTGCATTCCGCGTTACCAGTAAAATTGATTCTCGAACCATTCTTGATACAGGTGGAGCAGAACAATTAATAGGTAGAGGTGATATGCTATACAGCAACGGAAACGATCTTATTCGACTCCAATGTGCATTTGTTGACACGCCCGAAGTAGAGGAAATCACAAACTTTATTGGAGATCAACAAGGATATCCAGACGCTCATCTACTTCCAGAGTATGTGGGCGAAGGCGGTGAAAGCGGGGGTGAAAGTTTTCAAGAAATGGATAGAGATGCCATGTTTGAGGAGGCCGCTAAAATCATCGTGCTTCATCAACAAGGAAGCGCATCCCTCTTGCAACGAAAACTCAAGTTGGGCTATAACCGAGCGGGTCGAATTGTAGATCAATTAGAAGCTGCTGGAATCATAGGCCCCTTTGAAGGAAGCAAGGCGCGACAAGTTTTAATTCCCGATGAAGTAAGTTTGGAACGGCATTTGGATAACCTGACAAATCAATCTTAAAAAACATGAAACAAATACTCTCAATTATTGCTACAGCATTGATTTGCTTCAATGGCATGGCACAGCAAGAAGAAAAGGATTTAACCCCTAAAGATCCAAAGGCACAGGAAATTCTAGATGCACTTTCGAATAAGGCGGAAGGTTACAAATCGTTTTCTGCGGATTTCGAATACACTCTCATCAACAAAGCCGAAGGGATTAATGAGACTCAATCCGGTAAAGTGACGATGAAGGGAAAGAAAAAATACAAGCTTGAAGTGGCCGGTCAAGAAATCATGAGCGATGGAGAGACTGTTTGGACTTACATTAAGGACGTCAAGGAATTACAGATTTCAGACCTTCCGGAAGAGGACGAAGAAGATGGCAACATGATGAATCCGGCAAACGCATTCCATATGTACAAGAAAGGATTCAAATACAAATATGAGGGAACGGAGACTATAGATGGGATTCAAGCAGATGTGATCAAGATGTACCCAACCGTTCCTCAAGGAAAGAACTACCACACCATCATCGTAAACATCGACAAAGCAAAACTTGAATTAGTGAGTATGATCGTTAAGGGAAAAGATGGAAATGAATATACCTATCGATTGAAAAACTTTACGCCAAACATAGCCGTAAGCGACTCAGATTTTGAGTTTGATGAAGATCAGGCAGATGATATTATCGATCTAAGAGAGTAGCACAATTCTGTGTCTCAATTCACTATTGTTAATAAGTGAAGAAGCCCTTTCAGTTGCTGTGAGGGCTTCTTCATTGAATACCATATGTTTATGCCTAATTCAAGCCGTACCTGTTCACACGACCATGTTTAAAAAAGACCAATAAATTCAAGGGGTACACTGCGCGAGTGCCCATGTTTTATTCTGACTTTTGATTGGAATCAAATCCATGTCTTTCATGAACCTAACTTATCTCGGTCACGCGTGTTTTTTATTGGAGACATCCAAGGCCAAGATATTGTTTGATCCGTTCATCAATCCAAATTCAATAGTTCAAGAAATTCGAAAATCAACCTTAGACAAAACATTGGTTTCAAAATTATCGGTAGATGAAATTGAATGTGACTATGTATTGATTTCTCATGGTCACGAAGATCATGTCGCAGACGCGGAGTCGATTCTTCAGCGCACAGGGGCTAAGGTGGTCAGCAATTTTGAAATTGTTTCGTGGTTCAATGAAAAGGGAATATCGAATAACCACCCAATGAACCACGGTGGGTCTTGGGAATTTGATTTCGGCAAAATCAAATACGTTTCTGCCGTGCATTCGAGCGTGCTGCCCGATGGGACATATGGTGGAAATCCAGGCGGATTCATTATACAAGCTGATGGGCAGACGATCTATTACGCAGGCGACACCGCCCTAAGTTATGATATGAAACTCATAGGTGAAGAGTTCAACTTGGACTATGCCATTCTACCTATTGGAGACAATTTCACCATGGGACCAGAGGATGCTTCAAAAGCGGCCAAATTTGTTGGCTGTAACAACGTTATTGCAATGCACTACGATACTTTCGGCTATATCAAGGTCGATCATGATAAGGTGCAACAATTATTTTCTAAAAACGGTCAATCCGTTACACTTATGTCCATCGGAGAAACCAAAGAAATATAAATCATTATGGGAAAAATCATCGCAGTTGCTAATCAAAAAGGTGGGGTTGGCAAGACCACAACCAGTATCAATCTGGCTGCCAGTATGGGTGTTCTAGAGAAAAAGACCCTGATTGTAGATGCTGATCCACAAGCAAATGCAACTTCTGGAGTTGGGTTTGACCCACGTAATGTTCGCACCAGCATTTATGAATGCATCATCAACCAAGTTGAGCCGAAAGACATTATTCTTAATACCAAGAATCCAAATTTGGACATAATGCCTGCTCACATCGATTTGGTAGGTGCTGAAATCGAAATGATCAATCTGCCCAATCGCGAGAGAATGATGCGAATGGCATTAAATAAAATTCGAGATCAGTATGATTTCATCATCATCGATTGCTCTCCTTCTTTGGGCTTAATTACCATTAACTCATTAGCTGCGGCTGATAGTGTGATTGTGCCCGTCCAATGCGAATACTTCGCGTTGGAAGGACTTGGGAAACTACTTAATACAATCAAGATTGTACAGACAAGAATAAACCAAGATTTAAGTATTGAGGGAATGCTCTTGACCATGTATGATCAGCGATTAAGACTTGCAAATCAAGTGGTGGAAGAAGTGAAAATGCATTTTCAGCAGTTGGTTTTTGACACCATCATTCATAGAAACACTCGATTGGGTGAAGCTCCGTCACATGGAGAATCCATCATTATGCATGATGCAGCAAGTTCTGGAGCAATCAACTACCTAAATCTAGCGAGAGAAATTCTTCAAAAGAATGAAATGACTCGCATCAACGAAAAGGATAAAATTGTGGAGGTATTCAATGGCGAATCCTAAAAAAAGTGCCCTAGGACGAGGCCTCAGCGCACTCCTCGAAGATTTAGATTCTGACATAACTCCGAATAGATCCGTTGAATCAGGAGAATCATATTCACTTGGGAGTATCGCCAACATTAACATCGCTCAGATCGAAGCTAACCCCTTTCAACCTAGAACGAGGTTTGAAACGACCGCCTTGGATGAGTTAGCAGAAAGCATTCGTCAACACGGCATCATTCAACCGGTTACGGTGCGAAAGATGGGTGATGGTACATTCCAATTGATTAGTGGCGAGCGAAGGTTCAGAGCATCTCAGCTTGCTGGGCTCAGTGATATTCCAGCATACATTCGACTGGCCAATGATCAAACCATGCTCGAAATGGCATTGGTGGAAAACATTCAAAGACAAGACCTAAATCCTATTGAAGTTGCCATCAGTTACAAACGTCTAATTGACGAATGTGATTTGACGCATGAGGGTTTGAGTGAAAAAGTGAGTAAGAGTCGATCGAACATTACCAATTTCCTCAGACTATTAAAACTGCCTGCCGAGATTCAAATGGCGCTGCAAAAAGGCACTATTACAATGGGCCATGCACGCGCATTGATCGGGGTGGAAGATCCACAAAAACAATTGGAGATTTTTGAACGAATTATTGACGAGGTGCTTTCAGTAAGAGATGTCGAAAATTTGACTCGAAAGGCTAAACGACCTGCACCAACCGCAAACGAACAGGAGGAACGAAAGGTATACTATCAGATTGCTCGTCAAAACATTGCTCAAAATCTGAATGCAAAAGTCGATATGAAATTTTTACCAAAAGGGAATGGTAAAATCAGCATCGAGTTTACCAATGAGCATGATTTGAATCGATTGATATTGCTTTTGCAAGGTCAAAATCAGAATTATTCTTACTAAATCGTCATTGCGCGATTGATTGATTTTCTTTGTGGTCGAATGATGCGAAGGTTTCTTTTCATAGTGCTCATTTTGCAAAGTGTTGTGTGCTTATCACAAAACGACTCTACCAAAAGTCGATTGCCTCACAAACAGCCGTCAGACACCCTGAGCAAAGTTCAGGCATTAGATACAACGATCGTTGTGAGACCCACTGAGCGAAATCCTAGGCGCGCTACTATTTTGAGTGCGGTTGCACCAGGCCTGGGTCAGGCGTACAATAAAAAATATTGGAAGCTTCCTATCGTATATGGCGGACTTGGAACGGCAACTTTTTTCTTTTTTAATAACCGAGCATACTATCGTGAATTCAAAGCTGCTTATATACAAGATGTGAATACTCTTGATGGCGATGTTAGCAAATACAAAGATCTCGGATATACGAAGGCTGATATACAATCTGCCGCTGAACAATATCAAACATGGATGGAATACTCTGCCGTTGCCTTTTTAGCAGTATATGTGCTACAAATTGTAGATGCCTCTGTTGACGCCCACTTATATTATTTCGATGTTTCCGATGACCTAAGTCTGAATGTAGCGCCTACCATTCAATATACACCTACTTACAGACCAGTCAACGGCTTGGCCTTAAACCTCACTTTTTAGTATGAAATTGGCTCTAATCGGATATGGTAAAATGGGCAAAACAATTGAGCAGCTAGCAGAGTCCAGAGGTCATGAAGTTTGCGCTCGATTGTCCAGCAGTGCAAGCAAATCTGAGTGGGAATCAATTAAAGAAGCTGATATGGCCATTGAGTTTACTCGTCCAGAAGCAGCTCTACCTAATTTCAAACGATGCCTTGATTTAGGTGTAGCTCTGGTTACTGGTACAACAGGTTGGTATTCCAAGATGTCTGAAGTGGAATCTATGGTGAAATCATCAGAAGGAGCGTTTTTTTGGGCAAGTAATTTCAGTATTGGAGTAAACCTATTCTGGAAACTAAATGAGCAACTTACTGCATTGATGAATGTTCATCAGGAATACGAACCTTTGATGGTTGAGATTCATCATATTCAGAAATTGGATGAACCTAGTGGCACTGCTATCACCACGGCCAACCAAATGATCGCTGGTTTAGATCGATTTACGAATTGGAAATTAAGCACTGAAAATCCAACTGAGACTGACATTGTAATCCAAGCCTCCAGAGAAGGAGATGTGAAAGGCACACACATCGTTAAATATGAAAGCGATATGGATGTGATCGAGTTGAAACATGAAGCAAAATCACGAGATGGATTTGCCCTCGGTTCTATTCTAGCCGCTGAATTTCTTTATGGAAAGAGAGGTGTTTTTACGATGAAAGATCTAATCAAGTAGTAATTCAGGGTCTAACATCTGTTAACAAAGCATCTCAGAAATCAACCGCTCAACAAAATTTTCAGATCAACCTATCGAAAGTTCGTTTCTTCGCCTCGCAATAGCACAACACCATGAGCATTATTATCTATTCTATTATCGCTATCGGATACCTATTTGGGTTTTATCTGATTTTCCCAAAAGCCAATCGCAAAGCGTGGGAAGGCTTAATTCCCGGTTATAATTTTTACATCCTCACGAAAATCATCCAGAAACCGTGGTGGTGGACTCTACTACTGATTTTCCCCGGTGTGAATGTGCTGATGTTGATGGTCTTCAATTCAAACTTAGCCACAGTATTTAATAAAAGAGAGCTTAAGGATCAGGTATTAGCAATTCTATTTCCATTCGTAATGTTTCCACTTTGGGGCAGAGAAGACTTAAAATTTGTTGGTCCAATAGATAGAACTAAAGTCAAAAAATCATCCTATCGTGAATGGGGAGATGCCATCGTTTTTGCGGTCATTGCCGCAAGTATCATCCGAACGTATTTCTTAGAAGCCTTCACTATTCCAACCGCTTCTATGGAAAAGACGCTGCTTATTGGCGATTATCTTTTCGTAAGCAAAATGGCATATGGTCCTAAAATCCCACAAACTCCGCTTAGCTTTCCTTTTGCGCATCATACACTGCCACTAACAGAAATCCCTAGTTATTTGGAATGGATGAAGCTGGACTATAGAAGATTGCCAGGTTTTGGAGATGTTGAGCGAAATGACATTGTTGTATTTAATTATCCTGAAGGAGATACAGTTACGGTGGAGCTTCAGAGTAACATGAGTTATAATCAGCTTCATAGAATTTACGCGCTTTATTTCGGTCAAGAAAATGCCCGCAAGTTCATCTGGGACGGAATTCCAGGTAAATTTCACAATACTCCTCAAGTAAATGGACTCAAGGGTTTCCTACAGAATTTTGATATGACTGAAGGACGTGCTCAGAAAATTATCCGAGAAGGATTCGATATGACGATTCGTCCTGTAGATAAAAGAGAACATTACATCAAACGCTGTGTCGCAGTTCCTGGAGACGAAATATTCATTAAAAACAGTAAGTTATTCATCAATGGGGAGACGGCATATATTCCACCTGCTTTCCAATTCAACTACATCGTTTCTTCAGAGGCTCAACTTAATTCTAAATTGCTCAAGGAGCGTATGGATATCTATCTGAGTGATTCAAACCCGCTTAGAAGCCAGCAAAACCCAAATCCTCCGCCTTACATCTATCAACTACCGATGACACTTGACGCTGTAACTCAAATGGAAGGTTATGGGTCAGTTAATTCGGTGAATATCAATATGCATCCACATGAAATTTCGCAGGAAGGTTCCATTTTCCCAAATCAGCCAACAACGGATTGGACGATTGACAACTGGGGGAAATTAACCGTTCCCATGGCCGGAGAAACTGTGGAATTGAACTTAGAGACACTGCCTTATTACGATCGAATCATTTCTGTTTATGAAGGTCACGACCTAGCGATTCAAAATGGGAAAATCATCATCGATGGCATGGAAGCTAATTCCTACACTTTCGAAATGGACTACTATTTCATGATGGGTGACAACCGGCATAATTCGGCTGATTCTCGGTATTGGGGATTTGTGCCAGAAGACCACATTGTGGGTCGAGCGGCATTCATTTGGCTTTCATTAGATCCTGAATACACGCTATTCGATGGTAAAATTCGCTGGGACAGAATGTTCAGTATACCAGAATAGTGGCAGTATTTCCAATATTCTATACAGGCAGTATCGGATATTATCAAGCGCTACTGCATGCGGAGAATGTTGAATTTGAAGTGCACGAGCACTTTGTAAAACAAACTCAGCGAAATAGATGCGAAATTCTAGGCCCAAATGGCCGTCAATTGCTCGTTATTCCAACCCAGAAAAAAACGGAGAGGCGACTTACTGGTAACACGGAAATGAGCTATGCTGAAAACTGGCAAAAGCAACATTGGAAGAGCTTAGAGGCAGCCTACAGACGCAGTCCATATTTCGAGTACTACGAACATGAGTTTTTTCCATACTATCAATCTGAGACTAAATTATTAGTTGAGTTTAACCTCAATTTGCTCAAAACCATCCTCAAATTGTTAAAGGTCAATTTAAGCTACACTCTCACTGAGGCGTATAAGGTCGCACCAAAAGACTATCGTGAATCTCAATTTCCACTTTCAAAGGATATAAGCTATATGCAGGTTTTTAACGATAGGCATTCTTTTGAATCAAACTTGAGTGTATTGGATGCCCTTTTCAATTTAGGTCCAAAAGCTACTGACCTTTTAAGGATCTAGTATATTATTGGGAATAGGCGTTTTGTATTTTGCTTGTATTTAACATACTCTGGAAATCGCTCTAATAACATCGATTCTTCGTAGGTGAGCTTCTGTATTTGATTTATCAGAAAACCAATAAAAACAAGTAGCGGTGGCCATTCACATCGATAAAGGACAATCGCAGCTGTCATAATCAACAATCCTGAATACATTGGATGTCTCACCCAACGGTAAGGCCCTGAAACAATCAGATTTCCAAGCATTTTGGGCTCAGGAAAAATCATCCATTGTGTTGGTTTCATAGTGAATATTGCCCATAGTATAGTTAAGGCCCCGATAGTCTGAATGACGAAGTATAATGGTTCAAAAAGGATGAAGTTACCCGTCAATGCGAAGTAGGCTATACAAGAAAACTGAATGATTACAAATGCAAATGATTTCATCTCTGCTGTAAAACTGCTTAATTTGTTACAAACCCTGACCAATGACTAATCGAAGATCATTCATAAGAAAAGCAAGTACCCTCGGAGCTGGACTCTGGGCCTGGCCGCTAATAGACACTGGATTCGCTAAAGAATCAGCATCGGTTTTACAAAACTTTGGAAATGTTCCACCCGCAGAATTAGCCTCTGATGAAGATTTCTGGAGTTGGGTTCGACACAATTATACCACATCAACAAACTTAATTAACCTCAATAACGGAGGTGTTTCTCCGCATCCAAAAGTGGTGCAAGATGCGGTGCAGCGCTTCACGGAATTAAGCAACGAAGCCCCCTCCTATTACATGTGGCGCGTATTTGAAAAAGGCCGAGAGTCGATTCGAGAGAAACTAGCAGATCTGGCTGGGGTTAGTTCAGAAGAAATTGCGATCAACCGAAACACCACCGAAGCTCTCGACACGATCATATTCGGTTTCGACATGCAAAAAGGCGATGAATTTGTGACTAGCAATTTCATTTATCCGAATATGAACCAAGCGTGGATGCAACGCGAAATGCGGGAAGGCGTAGTGAGAAAAGTGGCAAAAATCCCAATGCCATCCACCGATGTAGATGCGATCGTCAAAGCTTATACCGATCAATTCACATCCAAAACTAAGGTTGTGCTTATAGAACATGTCATCAACTGGACTGGACAGGTCTTACCTGTTGCCGCCATTGCCGCTGAGGCAAAAAAACGAGGAATATTGGTCATGGTTGATGGAGCCCATAGCTTCGCCCACCTCGACTTTAAAATATCCGATCTTTACTGTGACTATTTCGGAACGAGCCTTCACAAATGGCTCTGTGCTCCATTTGGGACTGGAATGCTGTGGATGCGAAAAGAACTTATTGCAAAGCATTGGGCTTTATTTCCTGGGCCAGAACCACAAAGTGAAGACGTTCGAAAGTTTGAAATGCAAGGGACGCGAGATGTGCCTGCCGAACTTGCCATTGGTCAAGCAATCGAGTTTCACCTGAGTATCGGAGCAGCGAGAAAATATGAGCGACTACATTACTTAAAACAATATTGGGTTTCTCGTGTCAAAGACATCGAAGGAATTCAGTTCTGGTGTCCTGAAGAAAAGGGATTTAGTGGAGCCCTAACCACTTTTGGAATAAAAGGCAAAACTGCCAAAGACATACACGATCATCTTTGGAAGGATTCCAGAATTCATACTACCACCATTACACATGAAGGCGTGGAAGGAGCGAGGGTAACGCCCAATGTTTACACTTCTACCAAAGACTTAGATACATTAGTGGCAGCCATTAAAAGACTAGCTTAACTTATTGTCGAAGTAGAGTTATGGATCCTTTATAGTTGATTTCTCGGCCATCAGCCGCAGTGATCTGAATCAACACAAAGTAAACTCCGTCAGCAGAAGGAGATCCTCCTACCGTCCCGTCCCAGGCAAAAAATGGATTACTGCTGTAGAATACACTTTGCCCCCAACGGTTATAAATTTGAACTTGGACGTCCTGATAATTTTCTAGAGTGATCCAAAAAACATCGTTGACTCCATCACCATTTGGTGTTAACACATTCGGGAAATTGAGAAGCGTTTCGCAATCGTCATAAACGACTAATGAGTCTATTGCAATGCAACCTTCAGAAGTGGTCACAGTCACCGTATATGTGCCTGCGATGGTGAATTCATTCCGAACACCAGCCGTTCCATTTGACCAGAAATACGCGTTCCCATCGTCCTCTAATTCCAAAATCAACGGCTCGTTAGGACACAAGAGCAAATCCGGCCCAATTTCTAATTCAGGGTTGTTTCCTTTGGTCACATAAATGGTATCTCCACCCGTTCCACATTCGTTGCTCGCTTGGTACCAATATGTGCCTGAATTTTCCACCCTAAACTGGTTATCATTACTGTTATCGCTCCACAAAATAGTAGCCGTTGTATCACTAATAACAAAATAAATTACCCCCCCGTCACAAACGATAGTATCGTCAAAATTTGGAACAATCGGCCGGGTTTTGACCTCAACATTTACCTCTTGTTCAGTAGAGTCACAACCCCAGGGATCAACAATCTTAACTGTGTATTGAGTGGATTCTGTGTTGGAAATTGTTACGGTTTGTGCCAAGGCATTGCTAATGCCTTCACTTGGCTTCCATTCGTACGTTCCGCCTCCACTGATGGATGAGAATGTAAATGGAATATTATCACACTTGGTTGTATCAAAATCAAAAGCCTCTGGCAATGGTTCGGGAGCCGTGATTCGAATTGAATCGCTGTATTCACAGCCTGCACTATCCCTGAAATAAACGGAAAAAACAGTGGTGTCTAATGGCGCTCCGATTGGCGTGAGGGAAGTCGTATCGTCCAATAAAGCCGAAGGGGTCCATCGTAGGCTATCTGCAATACTCGAAGCTCGAACAAACACTTTGAGTTCATCAATCAGCCAAATGTCTTCTCCAGCTATATAACCACTTGCCTGAATGACCCTGAATCTTGTCGCAGTCGTCTCCGCAGCCCCGGGAAGCAATGCACGAAATCTTTTGAATGATGGAAAGTCATTGGGTGAAAGAGAATCTAAACGAACCCAATTCGCTCCTGCATTGATAGAATAATCCACATATAAAACATCCTCTGGATCAGGAGAATCACAAGCCTCCTGTTCAACAGAGGCAAGGAACTCGACAAAACCGCCAGCACTTGCATCTACGTCATCTGTGGCAATAGCTCTTGTTGGTGCCCCATTGAAAGTGAGCGAGTTAAATTCAAATGAACCGCAATTCGAACTTATTTCAACATTCTCAAAGATTGTGAAATCATTTACGAAAGAGGAATCCTCAAAATTGTAGTCCAATACTGACCTACGTTGAACAAAACTCAATTGCACTTCTTCACCAGGACATACAGATTCAGGATCCGCAAGTATTTGAACCCCAATTCCAGTGGTTGGCTCCTTCACTTTATAAAAGACATCCTCCTTACATCCAGAAACGGGCGAATAGCCTGAGAAAACATAAATTCCTGGAGCAATGGGTGATGTAAGTGTAAGGTTAAGACTTGTTCCGAGCGTATCCTCTAGATCATCAAGTCTATACCACCAATAATTATTCAACAAACTATCACCTTTAAAAGTGGTCTTACTGTAAGAACATGTTTCTTCTTTGAACGAGCCTTTCACGAATACAGTTGATCCGGCAGAATAGG
>Ga0255765_1000780_pt1 | contig 41883 bp, 49 predicted proteins | sample 041ome_8_FD_179965 | JGI IMG/M metagenome (GOLD analysis project Ga0255765, IMG submission 179965) | Coastal salt marsh microbial communities from the Groves Creek Marsh, Skidaway Island, Georgia - 041407BS metaG (version 2) | ecosystem: Environmental > Aquatic > Marine > Intertidal zone > Salt...
CACAAGGCTGTGTGGACGCCGACCTAGACATGAGCAAGGTAGAGGACATCTTGTACTGCAAGTTCGAATGGACGGGTGAGATGCTCAGAGACTTGTACCACTACTCAAGAGAGGGACTGATAAAGGTTAACTGATGAGACTTCAATAGTCGAAACGTCCTTAGGGACGTCTTAACCATAAATTTTAATCACATGGGAAGTTCAAAGAATTACAAAGTATTAACTCAAGAGGTTTATTGCCATCACTTTTTGTTGTTTTCCGATTTTGAGTACAAAGGGAAAAAATACCTTGTTAAATCACACTATTATGATGGTGGTTGGGGATTTGAAAATACCGAAGTACTTGACGAGAATGAGGATTGTGTTAACGACAATGAAATTGTATCAATAGCTAATGACATTATTTGTGATATGGATATCGAAAACTATAAAGTCAGAAGCTAAATCAAGGTTAATCATAATAAAATCGACATGAAAAAAGACATCATACAAGCGGTGCTATTCGTAGCGTTTTCCGCAGTACTATTCAAATCATTATTAATCCTAATTCTAATCTTATCATGAAATTAACTGAGACACTAATCCAAGCCCTAGTAACGCAAGAAGAGAGAGCAATCTTTAAAACCACATACGACAAGGTGCCGTGTGAGGTAAACATCGGTGACCGATACTTTGTCGTGAAATTCAAGGACGGGCTAATGTTCCAACAAAACGAAGAGGACGTCGTAGATGGTAGTTGCTTTGACTACGAAGATATTGAGGTGTACACGTCTGTCGGAGAAGCAAACATCATCGTCAACTCGAAGTTGTGGTTCGAAAGGTTCGGTAACCTTGAGCTAAAGTAACTCTGATGAGCCTTCAGTAGGCGAAACGTCCTTCGGGACGTCAGTTACAAATTAAATACAATCGACATGAAAAAAGATGTTTACCAAGTAGTAAATGAAATTGTAATCAAGGGACTAGAAACCAAAGGTCTCAAGTGGTTCAAGAGTTGGAAAAACTCAAACGGGAACATAGAGTCCCCAATCAACAGACAGACGGGCAAGCCGTACAACGGAATCAATGTCTTCCTTCTCAACGCCTTGATGGCCGAGAACGACTACATGTACAACGAGTGGATGACCTACAAGCAGGCTGAAGCTTTGGGAGGTAACGTAGTGAAAGGTTCGAAGTCGGCGGAGGTATTCTACTACCACGTGTCATTCAAGGACAACAACGACGACACCTACTACATGAACGAGCAGAAGTTACGTGAGGCAGGCAAGTCACCAAGCGACAAGGGAATACAGAAGATATTCTCGCTAAGAATGTACCGAGTGTTTAACATCGACCAGACCGAAGGAATCAAGCCAAGGCGTCAAGTGAACGAACACCCGAAAAGAGTGAATTCGATCGATTCAGCGGAAGCAATCATTGCAGGGTTCAAAGACAAGCCGACGATACGCAACGTCGAACAAGACAGAGCATACTACTCACCGAGTCAAGACCTCATCGTGATGCCACTGATGGAGCAGTTCGACAGAGAAGATAACTACTACAAGACATTGTTCCACGAGCTAGTCCATAGCACAGGACACGAGTCTAGAGTAGGACGCAAGCTAGAGGGGTTCCATGCAAGCTCTGATAGCTACTCGTTCGAGGAACTGATAGCTGAAATCGGAGCCATGTACCTCACCTCAATCGCAGACCTCAACACCTCAGACGATAGTAGCCAAGCCTACATCAACGGGTGGGTTGAGTACTTGAAGGGTGAGCCGAAGGACATCATCGTCCGAGCGATGACCCAATCAAAGAAAGCAGTCGAATACATAACTGCCTAGGCTATGTACGAGTTCAAGCTAACGTACCAAGACGATTCGAAAGGGGTGTACCACAAGGAGTGTGTACATCCCAAACGAACAAAGGTCTACAAGCACTGCATGTCGCTACTAGACCAAGATATTATCAAGAGATTTACTTACTATAAAATACAATCATGATACACAGAAGCACACACACTTACTGGAACAACAAAGGCCGTTACCAAAACATCTATGACAAGTTAATAGAGGAGATGCCTTTCTACGGAGCGTCAGACGACGAAGACATTGAAGCAATCAGATGCATATCAAAAATCGTGTACGACGTCTACACTAACGGAGCGTGTAACTTAGTAGGCCAACAACACGTAGAAGACGACGACGAAGGGTACTACGTGTTCGATATCAAGTGGGGTAACCACGAAGACAAGTTCAAGACTATCGAGCGTTACCTTAACGGAGACAGACAATACATGAACGCAAACGACACCGAGCTAGGTAAGTTAATACTAGACGGCCAAGCGTGGGGAGGGTACAACGACAACGACCTAGCCAAGCTAGAAACAATTATGAACCAAGTAATCAGAAAAGCATATGCGACCAGAATTGCAAGAGGCACTAAACAACGTGACCTTACAACTGCTGAATAGTCTCCAGTACGGAGAGGAGCTAGAGTTAAACGACACCTACACCTTGTACCGATACGTTGAGGACGACTGCGTCAGCATCGTTGAGACGCAGGAATGGAACGAAGTTCTTGCGGTAACGTGGGACGAGTTCAACATCGAGTACGATGTGATTGAACCAAGCTTAGTATCATGAACGAGGTGCTACAACTTAGGTGCGAGCTAGAACAGATGGCAATCATCGAGGAGGTTATGTTCTTCGGGGTGGTTGCCATGCTGATACAAGTGGTGTTGATTTACCAAAACATTAATTTAATTCACAGAAAGAAATGGACTACACAGAAATTACAATCGAGGGGGACAAGGTAACAATGAGTGCCGAAGCCTTCACAAAGATCGAATTAAGAGAAGATAAACTTGAAGACGAAGTGTTTCAATGCTTCTTAAAAATAACAGAAGCTAGGGAGGCTTTCAAAGAAGAGTCAAGAAGTTTAGGCAACGTGATACACGAGCTACAAGTCGAGTTGAACGAAGCTAAACGCAAAATTAAAATGTACGAGGCGTTTGCAAATTACGGGTACGTAGTGTTCAGCTACACCTCAACGGACTGCGACAACACGACCTCACACGGGTGGCTCAAGTGCTACTCGTTCGAGCAAGTCGATGGAGCTATCGACGGGCTATACGAAGACGCTGAGGGTAGCGTCGGGTACGAGATAATAACAGAAAACCTTGAAGAGTTCAAGGGAGAATCCGACCGCTACACCTACGGAGGTGTGTGGTACTAATATTCACTATCATCAAATACAAATAACTATGTCTAATTACGAAGTAATAGAAGAAAAAGCAATTGTAGAATACATTAATTTAAAAGCAAGCTTTGTTTACAAAGGCAAATTTTATCGAGCAGTAGGAATCCTTTGGCCTAATGACTCTTCAGTAGATGACGTTGAAGTCATATGGAACGATGGTGAGATTAACCACCACCTAGATATTCATCACCCCGCTTTCGGTATAGGATTGTCTATACTAGATACTATGGAGGTTGACTTAGAAAAAATGGAAATTAATAAAGAAACTTGTTAAATGAGAACACTAGAGCAAATTATCGAGAAGTTCAATGAACTTAAAGACGAGTACGACGACTACGGGTACGGAGACATCCACGACCAAATCTACTACCAAATCAGTGGAGCAGTTGAAGACTACTCAAACAACGAGAAAGACGAGGCCTTACTAAAAGACCTCAACGAACTCGTAGACCAGTTAGAGTCACACCTCTACTACATCACGAACTTACCAGACTTTAAATGGATATACGGATGAGAACACCAGAGGAACTATACGAGTACGAAACGAAGCGGTGTAAAGAGTACACCACTAAAATCGAGGAGCTAATCAAAGACCACCCTAACAAGAGTCAGATACTACACCTTGTTGAGTGGTACGGGAAAGCTAGAGCAATTAAATCAAAAGCATATCAAGAAATTAAATCAAAGTTATGAGAGTTGTAGAAAACATCACGAACTACCTTATTGAGTTAGAGGTAAAGTCACTACTAAGTTGTGAAGACACAAGTGTCGAATGGGTTGAAGAAAACTACTGCCTAATCTTTTGTGAGGAGTCAATCTTCGGGATACTTGACGACCTTATCAGAGAAGATAGTAGCGGGTACAACCACGCACTGCGTCAGATATTAAACGACTACTGCGACGACCTAAACTTCAGCTACATTGCTGAGGAGGTACGCAAGGAGTTTAAAAAGAAGAAGATAAACCCAAAGCTTATCCAAGATAACACTGGGTACTACCGAACCATTAAAGCAGACTACAATGGCTAGGTATATTCTTAGAAACTACGGGTTAAACGGAGGGCATGAGGCTGAGACTTGTGCCTTCTCCACCTTAAAAGAGGTAAAAGAAAACGCAAGGGGGGAGTTCTCTTTGTGTCAAGATTTATTAACTGGCGAGTCCTTTGAGCCTTGCGAAATACAATAAAATTATGGCAAACCACTGCAACAACTGGATACACTTTATGGGAAGTAAAGAGTCCTTAGAAAAACTAGAGAAGGCTTTAGGTACTTACGAAGACTTCAACCACGTCAACGACTGGGTTGACTCAATGATTGAGTTCACACCACCGAAAGACGACGAACGAGACTACTACCACTACGGGACACGTTGGTTCGACTTCCAAGTGAGCAACGACGACGATGGTAGCTTGTTTGTTGACGGAGACTCTGCTTGGAGTCCACCGCTAGAGATGACTCGATCACTTTGCGAACACTTCAAGGTTCAAGCTCGTCACGAGTACGAGGAGATGGGTAACGACTTCGCAGGTTTTATCCGTATCGGAGACAGCGGAGCAATCGCTGAGCAACAAGAGTATAGCTACCACGAGTGGAGGTACATAGAAGACGCTGATAGTTTTATGTTTAACCTTATCGACGACTTGTTCAACGACCTACACTGCGACTTCTTTAGTAGCTTAGATGACTTGCTTGAGGAGTACAACTTCTTATCTCAAGAACACAAGAAAGAGTTAGAGAACGAATGGAATAAACCAGAGATTCAAGAAAACTTAAAAAGACAATGGCAGTAATAACTAAAGACAATATGATTGTGGTGCAGAAGAAGTTTACAGAGCTTGAAATCTGCACCACTATACTAGCCTTGCAAGACATGATAAAAAAAGTGGAGGGCAACGATATGCTAGTAAAGAGTTGTAATAAAGTGATAACCAAATTAAAATCAAGCCTATGATTAACACCGCAGAGAACGAACTGCACAGAGTATTTGTGCAAGACGTAGACACCTTACGAAAGTTGTGGGGAGACTACATGACCAAACCCTACGAGACTAAAGACTTGCTCGAAACTATGGAGCATTACGCAGACAAGTGGGCAGAAATATGTACTAAAGTTTATATAGATAATCATGAGTAAAAATTTATTAGAAGTCCTAAATCTCTTGAAGGAAGACTTCGAGATGTTACAAGATGGAAGATGGGAAATCCATTTAGCATCGGACAATGAACCAATCCAAGCATCTATTGACAATATCAATGAGGCGATTAAATCATCTAAAAAGTTAGAATCAACATTAGAGTGGTTCAATAGTTTTGTTGACTACGTAGAGTGTTTCGATAGAAATTTGTATAACCAAGCGTGCGAGTACGCAGATAAAAAAGAAGAATAATGGGAGGATTTGCAGAAAGTTCATGCGTTCAGTGGGACGGCATGGACATCGAAACCCACCTTGAGGGTAGGTTAGATATGAGAAGACAAATGTTGTTACACCAACACTTTCATGAGTTCCATGACTACCTTGACGAAGTTATGGTAAACGTACTCAGCGAGTTTGAGGACGAGATTATAGAGTTTATTAACGAGAAGATAGCCATCTATGTAGAAGATGAGCTAGAAGGAATTAAAAGGTATATCGATGAGAAAGTGTGTTAACAATACCGCAGTTCAATGGAGTGGCTTAGATATAGAGGCATTCATTGACCCAATCATTGAGTTAAATAAGGAGCAATCCGAAAGACTACAAGATTATTTCGATAACGAAATGGAGAACGTTATTGAGTCTTACAGAGATGACATTATCGAGTTCATCAATCTTAAGATTCAAGACCACGTGTATTACAACAAGAATGAAATGCTTAACGAAATAAAACAGATACTAAATGAGAAAGTTCAGGAGTAATCAAGGGAGAGACCCGAAACGTAACGAGTATAGCTACCAAGCGGTAATTACCATCCTACTTATAGGGTTTACGTTAGTGATGATTAACTTAATAAACAAATTGTAATGGAAGATAAAATTGTAGAGTTTGCTGAAAGCTTAGAGATCGACGCAAACGACTTAGAGTTATTTATGGATACGGTTTATGACCCTACCAAAAAATACGAAGAAAATCAAACATTACTACTTAAGTTTATCTTGAGCAAATTTGTAGATTATGAGTTACGAAGAAGCTAGGATAGAGGCGTTAGAAAGCGAGCTGAAATCGGTGTCGAAAATGATAGGTTTTCTTATCGAAAACTACCCACACGTGTACTACGACGCTACTATCAACCACAACATCACTATTAGCTCGTACATAACAGAGGGTAAATTCGACACCAAAGAGTAAAATCGACACCAAATCGACATCAAATCGACATCGGTTAAGTTATTGATTATCAGTTACTTACTTTAACTGGTGTCGAAATGTCGATTTTTAATCTAATAATTACAAAAAAAATAAAGAGTAGCTGAGCATTAAATTATATGAAGAGTAAGAAGGAGACAAAAAACGACATCAAGTACAGAGGAGTAAGGTTGCATCGATCGGGCGGTCGTTTATATTGGAGGGCAGAAATATGTGTTAATAGTCAGATAATACATTTAGGCAGGTACCTTGAACCGAAGGAAGCGGCTAAGGCTTACGACTTGTATGTTATAAAGAATGGTTTGGATAGAAAGACTAATTTCTTGAAGAAAAAAATTGCATAAGATGTATGATGTTTGTAGATTTACGACTATGGAATACACATTAGAAGAAATATGGCAGGCGTTCAGGCGTCACGAAAACTCGGTTGACTTAGATACCGACGAGTTCAAAGCTTCTATTTACAAAGGAGTTAAGATGGTTAACGACGGCGAGCGTATATATATACTTAGTACCGCTTCTGATATTTATAGAGAAGTTGACGACGACATTTACTACACCTTTATTACTGAGGGTGTAGAGAATGGTGTAAAGGCCTTTCAAAAGAAAAGGTATGAGAGGCAACTGCTATCTAATATGCATAGCCAAAAGTCAAGAGAAACAATACAATCTAAAATAGATAGACTATGATTAAAAAAGTAATTGAATCAAACGAAAAGTACCACTCGTCTAGAGCTATCTCTGCTAGTGGACTAAAGGCGATACACAATAAATCTGTGTACCACTTTATCAACCAGAAGCCTTACACGAGCGACGCGTACCAATTAGGTACCGCTATCCATACACTTGTACTTGAGCCACACTTATTTGATGAGCAGGTAAAGTTCTACGACAAGATAGACGGAAGAACCGCTGAAGGTAAGGAACAAAAGAAGTTGGTAGAGAAGTGGCAAGAAGAGGGTAAGTTAGTGTTCCCAGAGACTGATAGGGAGATGTTCACTATCATCAAAGACAACTTTGACAACAACCCTACCGCATCAAAGTACGCTAAAGGTGATGTTGAGTTATCACACTACGTAGAAGACTTTCAAGGCGTGTACCTCAGAATACGACCTGACGTAATTAACTACGACGAAGGTTTTATATCTGACATAAAGACTTGTAGAAGTAATACACCAAAAGCTTTTAGAAACGACATCTACAAGTACGGGTACCACATCCAAGCTACGCTCTACTGCGACGCACTAGGTATTGACCCAAGTAGGTTTATCTTCCAAGCGATCGAAACCAATCACCCGTATAGCGTTCAGTGTTATAGGTTGAGTGAAGACATGATTGAGCGTGGACGAATTGACTACGAGAACGCAATCATTCAGTGGAGAGAGTACTTAGATACTGGCGAAGCTCCACTATATAATTGGGACTTTATGGACGAAGAAGGTGTAATCATTTTGTAAAAAAACACTTTTTTCTTGTGAGAAATAAACATTACGTTTATATTTGTAATTCATCATTTGGTTAGTTTTTTTTATGGTAGCCACGAACGGTTTTTCTAGGTTCGATTCCTAGCGTGGCACGAGAGCCCAAGCGGACAGGGCGTTGATGTTCGTACTTTAAAACACTTTTTATTATGGCAAGAATCAGCCACACTTCTCAAGAGAGCAAAAGCTCTAACCCCACTACTAAATACTTAGAGTGGAAATCAAATGACAAATGCTTCGAGTACTATGACAAAGAAGCAGGTCAAAAAGTTCAAGTTCAACTACCTACAAAGTTCTTGTTCCTGCAACACTACCACACCGTAAAAGGTTGGAACGATGCTTCGGAATCTGGAATCTGGTCGAACGAAGTTTACTACATTGGCACTGAGCCGATGACGGTACGTGCGTTTAAAGGTGGTGAAATTGCTTCGGGTCTTTACAAAGACATCAAAGCAAAAGTTCAACAAGCAGGTGGTCGTTACCACAGATCGATTTACATTATGCTTGAGGACGGAACTTTAGCTAACCTATCCCTAAAAGGAGCAGGTGTAAAAGAATGGTCTGACTTTGTTGAGGCCAACAAAAATCTACTAGACAACCAGTGGATTGAGGTAAACGAAGCTAATGAAGCGAAGAAAGGGAGTGTTAAGTACTCTACACCTAACTTTGTACTAGGCAAGAACCTAACTGCTAAAGATTCAGCAAAAGCTGATAGCGTAGCGGGTGAACTTCAAAACTACATGGAGGGTTACTTCAATAAAGATGTAAACCAAATCGAAGTTATTGAAGCTGAAGAAGTGGATGACTTAGGGTTCTAAGTTAACCAACTAGTAATCTATCGGGCAGGCTTAACACACCTGCCCTTTTTTATCTTATTTAAATACAATCATATGAAACTGAACGAGATTATTAGCGTCGTTTCTGACGTTACGGGTATTGACCTTAGAGCAAACAACAGAAAAAGAAATGTAATATACGCTAGAGTTATCTACTTTAAGATAGCTAGAGACGTTACCAAGTACTCACTTTCAGCTATTGGAGGGGAAGTGGGTAAAGACCACGCAACAGTTTTATTTCACCTAGAAAAGAACTTCGAGGTAATTCAAAGGTTTGAACCAGAATTCTACAACGCATACCTTGTAGCTAAAGATATTGTGTATAAAAAGGTCATTAAAAAAGATGACTCTAAGGTTGCTTTATCTATTGAGGGTGAGATCGAAAAACATTATTTAGAGGTTAACGAAGAGTTGACTAACGAGGTATCAGCACTAAAAGAATATATAAAAGGACTTGACCTTTCTCAAAGTGACGAAAGGGTATCTAAATATATTAGCCGAGTACCAGAAAATAATTTACCAGAGTTTCTAGAGAGACTAAACAACCTAACTAATTACATGGCTAAACAATGATTACTATTTTTAAGAACATTAAAGAGACCTCAACCCCTTTTTATAGAGATGTCGAGTTCGTATTTGATAGGATTAAAAATGGTAAGTACGCTGAGTTAGTCGATCAAATTAGAAAAGAAGACGATAAATCTAAAAGAAACGAACTGAAGAAAGGCTTACCCGCTATATGTTTTAGCGGTCAGTTTAAAAAACGAGCTGACGACGCTATCATAGAGCATAGTGGGCTTATATGTCTTGACTTCGACGGGTACGAAAACTCTGGTGTGATGTTGGAAGACAAGCACGCTATGACTGAGAACCCATATGTTATGGCGGCTTTTGTGTCTCCAAGCGGTAACGGACTCAAGGTTATTGTTAAGATACCTGCGGAGCCAGATAACCACAAGAGGTACTTCGAAGCTCTTCAAGACCACTTCGATTCAAAATACTTCGACGTTACATCAAAGAATATCTCTAGAGTTTGTTACGAGTCTTCAGACCCAGACATGTATGTCAACATGGATTCTGAAGAGTGGACTGAGTTGTCTGAGTTGGAGGGTAAACCTATTGATAAATACGACCTCAATACAACGATACCAGTTACAGACGAGGGGGTAATTATCGAGAGACTTATGAAGTGGTGGAACAGAAAGTATGGGTTGGTTGATGGTGAGCGTAACCACAACGTATTTATACTTGCTTCTGCTTTCAATGAGTTTGGTATTACTAAAACCACTGCTGAGATATTTATGTCTAGCATGGCTCAGTCGGACTTTCCTATGACAGAAATTAGAACTACAATAAACTCAGCGTATAGCAACGCTAGTGCGTTTGGGACAAAGTTCTACGAGGATGAGGCGCAACTTCAAAACATCAGAAAAAAAATAAAGAGTGGAGCATCCTCTAGCGAAATAAAGAAAGACCTGCGCAGACTTGAGATCGATGAAGGTAACCTAAACGAGGTGTACGAGGCTATCGAAAAAACCTCTGGAGTGGATAAGTTCTGGAGCGTTTCAGATAAGGGAGCTGTGTCTCTACAACACTTTTTATTCAAAGAGTTTTTAGAAGACAACGGGTTTTACAAGTTCACTCCTCACGGCTCAGACAAATACATATTTGTTCGTGTAACCAACAACCTTATTGATAAGGCTTCAGAAGAAGAGGTAAAAGATTTTGTGCTTAACTATGTGTTAGAGAAGGGAGACATGATTGTCTACAATTTCTTTGCTGACAAGACACGTTATTTCAAAGAAGACTTCTTGTCGTTCTTGGATACAGTAAACATTCACTTTGTTGAGGATACGAAGTACGAGTCGTTTATTTACTTCAGAAACTGTGCGCTTCGTGTAACAAAAAAAGATATTGATTCGATCGACTATATTGACTTAGGCGGTTACGTTTGGCGTGACCAAGTTATCGATAGGGACTGGAGTGTAGTAGACGTTGAAAACTGCGACTTCAAAACCTTTATCAATAACATATCTGGAAACGAAGATGAGCGTATTAAGTCTATTGAGTCCGCTATCGGGTTCTTGATGAGCAGTTACAAGGATCCAGGTTATTGTCCTTCAATAATTCTTAATGACGAGGAAATGTCTAACGACCCAGAAGGTGGTACCGGTAAAGGTATATTTGCTCAAGCGATAAGCAAGATGAAGAAAGTTTCTTACATAGATGGTAAGGCATTTTCTTTTGACAAGTCCTTCGCTTACCAGACGATATCTACCGACACTCAAGTGGTTACTTTTGATGACGTTAAGAAAGGTTTTGACTTCGAAAGACTATTCTCAGTTATTACTGAGGGTATTACTATTGAGAAGAAAAACAAGGACGCTATCAGCATACCATTCAGGTACTCACCTAAGATTATCATTACTACTAACTACACAGTTAGGGGTACGGGTAACTCTTTCGTTAGACGTAAGTTCGAGTTGGAGCTAAAGCAATACTATAAAGCAGACTTCACTCCAGTTGATGAGTTTGGTAAGCGTTTGTTTGACGAGTGGTCAGACGAAGAGTGGGTGGTGTTTGACAACTATATGATAAACAACCTACAATTCTTCTTACGTCACGGGCTTATCGTTTCACAATCTAAGAACAGTAAGATTAAGAAGCTTGGTCAGGAGACACGACAAGAGTTTATTGAGTGGTGTGGATTAGTTGATGGGTCTATTAAGTCAGACTTAATTGTTTACGACAAACGAATATTTAAGGACGACTTGTATAACGACTTTATACTTGACAACCCTGATTACGCTCCTAAAGCTAAGTACACTATATCCAGAACTCTTTTCTACAAGTGGCTTGACCTATACGGTAAATTCTTAGATAACGTAGAGGTTACTGATGGAAGAGAGAAGATGGGTAGATGGATTATGTTTAACTCTAAAAAAGAAGTAGATGTTTCCGAGCTCAGAAGAGATGACGACGATATGTTCGAATTTTAATTGGTGCGTAGAGAATGACTTCCAAGTAACCATCCAACCTGTTGAGTGGATACCCGACAGGTACGGTGGTTACTACGGAAGTAAAGAGTGCCAAATACATATCCGTAAAGGTGGTATAACTACTGAGGGTAAAGACTTCATTTACAAGGATGGAGTTAAGTATACCAGTAAAGTAACAGTAGGAAGTAAGATTTATAAAGATAGTACAGAAGCAGCAGTAGCCTGTTGGGATGTGTACGCAAAACTAAGAGAAAGATATGGTTGAGTTTAGGGACTACCAAAAAGATATTATTTCCAGAGGCTACCAGATACTTCGTGAAAAGCGAATGTTGTATTTGGCTATGGAGGTTAGAACTGGTAAGACACTTACTAGTTTAGGTATCGCAGACACATTAGCTTGTGGTTACAACGTACTTTTTGTTACAAAGAAAAAAGCTATACCTAACATTCAAGACGACTACGATCTCTTGAAACCTAGCTTTAAGATAACTATAATAAACTACGAGAGCCTACATAAGGTTTCTGAAAAAGGTTGGCACACTATTATTGTAGACGAGGCACATTCTCTAGGTGCGTTTCCTAAACCTAGCTCTAGAGCAAAGCTTGTCAAGAAGATGATGGTAGTGAACAACCCGTACGTAATCTTCCTTTCTGGTACTCCAACACCTGAATCGTACTCTCAGATGTACCATCAGGTGTATGGGGTTTCCAACAACCCATTCTCGGAGTACAAGAGTTTCTACAAGTTTGCAAAGGACTACGTTAATGTTACCCAGAAAAAAATCAATGGGTTCAATATCAATGACTATTCCGATGGTCGGAAAGAAATTCCGGAAGCAATGGAGCCTTATACAATTTCTTACACACAAAAAGAAGCGGGGTTTGAGTCATCGATTGAGGAAGAAATCATTGAGGTTCCTATTAAACAATCTACCTATGAACTTTGTAGTAGGCTAAAAAGAGATTTAGTTGTAGAAGGTAAAGAAGAAGTTATTCTTGCTGACACTGGAGTTAAACTAATGTCTAAGCTACACCAGATGTATAGTGGAACTGTTAAGTTTGAGAGTGGTAATAGTGCTGTGCTAGACACTAGTAAGGCTGAATATATAAAGTGGAGGTTTACTGATAATAGGTTGGGAATCTTCTACAAGTTCAAAGCTGAGCTTGATGCTATCAAACAAGTTTTTGGTGATGAGGTTTGCACTACACTAGAAGACTTTGACTCTGGAAAAGCTAAACACATAGCGCTTCAGATTGTATCTGGTAGAGAAGGTATATCACTTCGTAACGCTGACTTCATTGTTTTCTACAACATAGATTTCAGTGCTACAAGCTACTGGCAAGCTCGTGATCGAATGACAACTAAAGACCGAAAATACAATAAGGTATATTGGTTGTTTTCTAAAAACGGAATTGAGAAAAAAGTTTACAGAGCTGTGTCAAACAAAAAGGATTATACCCTCAGACACTTCAGAAAAGATTTTTCTTAAATTTGTTATATGACTGAGCAACAGATACAAAAGAAAAGGATAGACCAACTTGAAAAGCAAGGGTATTATGTTCTGAAGCTTGTCAAAACAAATAAAAATGGTATACCAGATGTGTTGGGAATACACCCTGACGGGCGTGTGATTTTTTCAGAGATTAAAACACCTAACGGTAAGCTTAGTAAAATACAAGAGTATAGATTAAAAGAACTAGGTAAGTATGGATTCACAACTGAGGTTTACAGAGGAGAATAGTATGATACAGATATCGATCGATGTTGATAGATACTTGACTGCAAAGTACGACGATATTAAGTGGGATATATTAGACGTAGTTAATGACGTTGAGTATCCTGGTGAGGAGTATGTTATAGATCAGCAAGCTTTTGTTGTGAAGACTGAAATAGGAGACTATTTTTTTGTAGCTGACATTGTTTTTGAATCACCGATAGAGGTTCTTGTAGTTGATATTGTTGAGATAGATATCGACACGTTTCTAGATTATATTAATTTAAATAAATACATTAAATATGGCGTATAAATTTGAGGACTTAGATAAGTTCATGGGGTTCACTACGTGGACTGTTAGACAAAAAGTAGAAGAGTGTTTGCGTATTAATGCAGAGCTAAGATGTAACTTAGGCACTGATTCTACTAAAGCAGAAATTAAAGAAGCTGACCGTAAATGGAAAAAGATGGCTAGAGCCATTAATAAAATTGATCCAGTTGTTGGATCAGAGTTTCTAAGAACTATTGTTCTTGAAGAATTGGACTAACTGTTAATATCTTTGTATAAGAAGTTATTAACCTCAGTCTACTTATTCTATATATTTGTGTATCTAACACAATAAGAATGAGTTACATCGATAACAAACTGAGGTACATAAACCGATTAATGGATCAGGTTCATGACCTTGTTGATGAAATATATGAAGGGCTTGTCGATGAAGACTTCGATGCTATAAAAAAATCTTCTATTGCGTTGGAGGAACTACTAGAAGAAATCCTAAATTCAATCGATAATGCATAAGTACAATCATGTAAAAGAAAGAGCTATTGAGCTCTACAGGTCAGGTATAACAAACCTGAAAGAACTAGCAAGAACAATGTATTCTGAAGGTTCTTACGAACAAAGTGAAAACAACCTATATCAATTAGCTCGTTACACTATTAGAAAGATGGAGGCTCAGGAAAATAATCCGGGCTTAACTAAGGCTTGCGAAGAAGCAGGTGTTCCTTTTGAGAACGTAAAACACGGGTGGTATAAAGGTAAACACTGGTCAATAGCCTTTAAACAAGATAATGATGGGCCTACGTTTGACGATATGTTAAACGATCACTTAGACGCAATTAAAAACCACACGTTTAAATATGAACCGATCAAAAGGACTGTTGTTGCTGATGGTCATTTACTTGTTGTTGACCCCGCTGATGTACATATTGGCAAACTATCTACTGTCTTCGCAACGGGAAAAGACTACAACAATCAAGTCGCAGTACAAAGAGTCAAGGAAGGAGTAAGAGGTATCTTAGAAAAAGCATCTGGTTTTCAGATAGACAAAATACTTTTTGTTGCGGGTAACGATATCCTTCATATCGATTCACCAAAAAGAACTACAACTTCAGGAACTCCTCAGGATACTGACGGTATGTGGTACGATAACTTCTTAATTGCTAAAAGACTTTATGTCGAGGTGTTAGAGGAGCTAATGAAGGTTGCTGACGTACACTTTGTTTTCAATCCCTCAAACCACGACTACACACACGGGTTCTTTTTAGCGGATGCTATCCAGACTTGGTTCAAGGACTGTAAAAACATTACGTTCGACTCAGACCTTAGACATAGAAAGTATTTTAAGTACGGAAAGAACTTGATAGGAACAACTCACGGGGATGGGGCTAAGCAGAATAACTTAGGTGAGCTTATGTCTATAGAGGCTACAGACGACCTAAATAAAGGTGACTTTAGGTACTGGTACCTACACCACTACCACCACAAAATGTCTAAGGATACCGTTAGTTGTACTATCGAAACATTACGCACCCCTTCAGAAGCTGATAGGTGGCACGCCGATAACGGCTACATGAATATGCCTGCTATTGAAGGTTTTATTCACTCTAAAGACAAAGGACAAATCGCACGTTTAACCCATTACTTTCCATTAGATGAGAACTAAAATACAAGAGTTTTTGATCGAGCTAAACGATAAAAGCGAAGCTCTTTTTGCAGAAGGTTTTGATGACGCTATTATTGGTGTTGAGGCAGAATCAGAGAGGGTAATATACGACAAAGACAAGATGATAAAAATCTTAGTCGAAGAAGGTATGTCTGATCTAGAATCTATCGAGTACCTTGAGTATAATGTATGGGGAGCGTACGTTGGTGTACATACTCCTTTATACATAGACACGCTGAGTGATGACATTTAGTCTCGGGGATAAGATTACAACCAAACCTTGCTGGACTGATATATATAACAAACCTAAACAGGTTCATGTTATAGAATATATCGACGATAAATTAGCAAGAATAAGAGGTTTAGAGAATCAAGTAAGTATAATTTCAATTAAAACATTAAATGAGATCTTCACAAATACACTATGACAACGGTAAGGACTACGACCTTATTGATGTAATATCTGACTACGAACTAAACTTTAATCGTGGTAACATTATTAAGTATGTTGCTCGTGCAGGCAAGAAAGAAAACGAAATACAAGACCTACGAAAAGCAATGGACTACCTACAAAGGGAGTTAGATATCCTAACTAAAAAACGTGACAAGGTAGTATACGAATTTAAAGAGAATTGTTGAAATCACTTTGATGATAGTGAATAACTAATCCAATTGAATCCAATGCAATACAATGTAATACAACTATATTTGTACTGATTGTATTTATAGATTCATAATCTAGTTTGTTTTGAATGTAAGAAGGGAGCCTTAAAAAGCTCCCTTTTTTTATTTACCCATATACTCAGAGAAGTATATTGCGAAGGCTTTCTTAGACACTCTTCTACCAGCGTTTTTACCAGTTCTTTCTAGTAAGGCTAGTTCTTCAGCTTCTAAGCTAGTGCCAAACCTGTTGTATAGCATCAACGCTTGTACTTCAGGAGTGTCTTCGTATATTACATCAAGAATTTTTCTGTCTAGGTTGATGTTCTTAAGGTATGTAGTATACTTCTTATAGTACTTTTTAAAGTCTCTAGGTTCAAAGTTATCTACTAACATCTGATTGAATTCTTCTTGACTAAAGTATCCTCCGTCTTCTACCTTCTTTCTAATCATCTTATATACTTCTTGTTCGCTCTTCCATATGTCGGTTTCGATGATCATTTTCTGAGTCTTCTCTTCCGCCAACTTATCATACGAGATAAGCTTCTTATTTGTTGTTCTAGTCACTTTTTTTGTGGCAGAACCTGCAAGTCTTTTTACAACATTAGCTAACTCACCCGTAAGTGTCTTGTCTTCTTTAGCGTATGCATCAAAGCCAGCATAGATAAGACCGATTGTTGGATTAGTACTTTCGCTGGTTAAAATCTTTTCTACAAAAGCTTTAGACCTGATAGGTGAGAAACCATCGCCTAAAGCTGGAGCTATTAACTTATAGATTTCATCTACTCTATCGTCATATAAACCTTCAGCTGTTGGATGTATATCTTTACCTCTAGGCGCTGTAAAAATTTCTTTATCATAGAACAAGTCGTAATTCATGTTATATGCTATCATAGCGCTAAGACCAGGGTTTCTGCTTACTATTTGGTTAAAAAGCCCTTTAGTAACATCTAAAGGAAGTGCACTAGTTAACCCTTGAGATAAGTAGTTTTTAGTGTAAGAAGAATCATATCCTTTGTTTTTAAGTATAGTATTAATCACTATGTTTTCAGCAAGTGTAGTAAATACATTTGTTGTAGGTAGTTTCTTAAATCTTAAATACTCCCACTCTCCTTTTTCATCTTTCCTTCCAGTGAATATGATTTGATAGTTAGCTTTCTCGTATTCGCTAACAGACTTTAATATCTCTTCAAGATCGTCATCATCATCCATAGCTGATAAAAGTAAGTACATAGAAAGTGACGCTAAAGAACTTGAGAAGGCCATCAATTGAATCATACTAGAACCAAACTTGACAGGGTTGGCTAAAGCGTAGTCAATACCCTTTCTCAAACCTTGAGTAGCTGCGTTTAAGTAAGGAAATACTTTGTCAGCTTGTTTCACTACTGTTCCTCCCTGACTAAAATCAATTGTCTCTCTTGCTTCTCTTACAGCTTTTTGTTTTATAACTTCTAAAGCCTCTCCAGTAGGTTCTGCACCATTCTCTCTCTTATATTCTTTTATTTGGTTTTCCTTAGACTTCTCGTAAACAGACATTCTGAATGCTATCTCTGAAGTCTCTCCAAGATAAGACATTACATTACCGTATCCCTTCATCCAAGAAAGACCTATTTTTTTCCACTTACTTACAGGGTTTAGACTCTCAAGAGATTTTAAACCGTCTCTAGAAAGGTAGCTCATTCCGCCTCCATTTTCCATATACTCCCTGTACGTTTCTTTAAACTTACCTTTTTTAGTTAAGTCTGACAGGGCTTTTTGAGTAAAGAATTTCACAGCGTCTTTAGTTAGGTTGAACGCTCCTTTAAATTTATTGTTGGAGTAAACGTCAGACAAAAATAGTATGTTCTGGAAATCCACTGCGGTGTTACCTACAATAAATAATGGGTTACCACCAGTTGCGAAGAACCTAAGTATTTTTGTTCCAGAGTATTTACCAATTTTGTCAAGAGCTTCGCTATTCTTCTTTATATCTAACAATGAGTTTGCGTACTGGCTTTGAATAACCATGTACGTTGGAACACCATCCTTGATAAACCTTACTTTAGTGTATCCTGTAAGATCTTTTGCGGTATCATACTTATACTTCAGCTTTCCGTTTTTATACTTTCCAATAACAGGATTGTCTAGCATAAATTCACTTAAAGCTTCTTTTACCTCAGCGCTAGCTGATAGGTATCCTTCGTAAAACTTATTAAGCATCTTGTTCTCGAAGGTAACAGCTGAAATCATAGATATGTTTGCTTGTAGCAACCACTCAGAGTCCATTATTACATCGTTCTTGTTCTCGTTACTAAGGTTCTGAATAAGGTCTTTATTCATTCCAGTCATTTCAGCATACCTATTAAGGTCTTCTTTGCTAGTACCTTCTGGAATGATATACTTGATGGTTTTGATAGGTGAGTACTCTATATCTTTTAGCTGTTCAAAAACTTCTTGAGATATTAGTCCTGCGTCTCTTAATCTTTTAAGGCTATCTGCCATCTCACTAAAGTAGATGTCGACTCTTTTAGATAGATCAGAAAAATTATCTAGAGTCATCTCCATCTCTAAAAGATCCGCTTTAGCATCTTCATAAGTGTAGTTGTCCTTACCTACATAAGGCTCAAGACCTCTTTCGACTCTATTCTCATTGATAGCTACTATCCTTTTTATGAACACCAACTCATCAAGGTCTTTTCTTTGTTTATCGTTTAGACCTTTATATATCTTTTTGTAAGCTTCCTTAAATCTAAAGTCTGCAAAACCGCTAGCTCCAGCTCTATTAACAAACGCGTCAGCTGCTTCAGTAGCTTGTTTAGTACCTATTTCTTTTAGGAAGTCTTTTATCTTTACACCTCTGTCTAAGAATTTTTCTCTCAGACCTCGTACTACTTGTTTTAGCTTTTTTCTTTTTAACTTATCCTTGATCGCTTTTTCACTATCTTCTCTAAGCTTAGTAGATTTTCTTTTTGCTGGCCTAGATGATTCAGTGCTTGATAGTACAGAGTCTACAATCTCATCTATATTAGACTTTCTAAAAACAACACCAAGGGTTTTTACATCCTTCTTTGTAAGTTCTTTCCCGTCCTGACCTAAAAGTATTTGTTTTATAGCTCCATCAACGAATTCATCTAAAGTTATGTTAGAGAACTCTTCCTGACTCATTTGGTCAAATCCTTTTATCTTGTTTTTAACGTACTCAAAAAGAGCATTAAACCACTCTTTAAACTTATTTCTAGTGTCTTGAGATGCGTTTACTAAAGTCTCACCTCTATTACCAATAAGCTCAGCTAAAGCCTCTTCTTTTGCTAGTTCGATATCGTCAGGAAACTCCTTCTTCTTTCTTTCAAGTACCTCTGTTCCTTCGAGTAGTTTGTAACCCTTTTCAAGAAGTTGAGGATTGTTCTCCCTTAAAAAAGATGTCCATATGTGTGCGTATTCGTGAATAGCGGTGTTTACACTTTCATACTCAGGATTTAAGAATATTCTATTGTCTATAGTAAATCCGTAAACAACATCACCTCTTTTTAGTTGTTTAGATACCTCAGGAGACGCTAACATAGCTTCATACTCTTGCTTGCTGTTTACTACAGCTACAGAAGGAAATGAGCTTTTTATAAGGCCTAAAACAGCATTCAATGAATTAATTTTTTGCACTGGCTTAGCTCCTCTATACGCTTTAATTGTTGCGACCATGCCAGAAACAGCAATAGCTTGAGAAACAGCCGACATTGGTGTTGTTGCATCACCTTTCTCACTTACCTTAACCATAGGTGCTATTCTAGCATAAGCTTCAGGGAACACATCTGCCATATGAACAGGTTTTTCAAGAACACCTATTAACTGCCCTTTTACTCCAAATGGATAGTTTTGGTGATTTACCTCTCCGTCTTTTCTTTTTGTGACTTTACCGTTAATTACATCAATACCAGTTATAGAGATTACGTGAGAGTCAGGTATTTCTTTGGAAGCCTCTTCTCTTATGGATTCGTTTATGGTTGGTAGGTGTAGGTATTTGTAAAATTCTTTGCCTTTCGCTTCAAGAACTTTTGCTATTGCCTCTTTCTTGGGCACCCCTGGTTTTGATGCAGGCCCTAGATCTGTGCTTCCGTAAGTAAGTCTTTCTGTTATTATAACCCTGTTACCGATATTTATTTCCGTAATATTATTTAAAGCATCAACAATATTATCGTACTTGTTTAGGTGTCCAAGAGCTACTGTAGATTTGGCTCTATCTTTTAAATCTTCTTTTAGAGCCTCAAAAATTATTTGTTGCTCTTGTTTCGTGAAGTGTGTGTCAAGGTTGTCTGCTATAACTCTAAACAAAGCTTCGTTACTTTGTATAGATGTTTGTCCCATCTTAAGAATAGCCATAGGTACATGACCTTTAGGTAGTTTGCCTTCGTCCCAAAGCCTATCAAATAACTCTTTGTTTTTATTGTAAACATCCCTAGCATTTCTCAGCATTCCTTTAGCTGTCCTTTCATCAGTGTTTGCCCAAGCATTATTTTGGTTTCCTTTAGACATATTAAATCCAAGTCCACCAAAAAACTCCATTACTTTTCCAGTAAAAGGGCTAGTCCACTCACCTGTCATAAGTTGATCCGATATAGAGAATACAAATGGTATTCCTTCAAACTCAGACATGTTTTTAATTGTCTTCACTTTTCTACCAAACCTATCCCTTAAAGATTTTAAGCTTAACTTATTTTTAGTGGTTAACTCTGAAGGGTTTTCGAAAGCCGCTTGCTCGTCAGAAAGTTGATTCATTTCATCAACAACAGCTGTAATGTCAGACGGATCAACATCGGTTATAGTTCCTTTTTGGAACTTAGGTTGTTTAGCTTCTAACTTAGCTAGTTTTGTAGCTGCTTTTTTAGCTTCAGATCTAACAGAAGGAAGTTCTTGTTTGTAGTATTCGATAGCGTCAGCTACTCTTTCCTTCTCTTCTTGGAACTTTTCTTTTTCTTCTGCTTGTCTTTCTTTATTTCTTTTGATCTTCTCTTTAACCGTGTCAGACCAACCTTCTTCGGCGTCTGGTTTACTAGCTACTTGAAGTTCTGTTTTTAATATCTCAAGCTCTTTCTTTAGTCTTTCTGTTTGTTTAGCGTACTCTTCTTTAGCAATATTAAGGTTGTCTTTTTCGTTCTGGATTTCTTCGTTGACCTCCTCAAACCTCATATTAGCATCTTCGCTCTCTTCTCTAGCACGCTTAATATCTTCTTGTAACTGAGCTGATTTAGCTGCTTCTTTAGCCTTTGCTTTATCTTCGGCAGTCTTCTTTTTATTCATTGAAGCAGCCGCTTGTGGAGCTAATTTAGCTAGTGCCGCCTTTTGTTCAATGATAAGTGCGTCAGCCCAAACCTCTCTCATATCTGCGTCCAAGCCCATAGTTCTGGCTGTTCTAACAAACTTGTCTTTAGCCTTTCTTAGGTTTTCTTGTGCGCCTTTACTACTGGTTGACTCAGCGTCTGACTCAGCTTCTTGGAGTGTATTGAATAACTCAGTTAGTTTTTTGTGGTCAGCGTCTTTTAACTGACCTGTTCTATCTAAGCCCTGTTCTCTTTGTGTAGTGGGTTTTTTAGGAGCCGTCTTTTTAGCAGGCTCAGCTTTCTTTGTAGGCTGTTTCTTTTTAGGGGTGGTCTTTTTGGTTTCAGCAGGTTTAACCTCCTGAGTTTGCTTCAGAAACTTATCGCTTCTTCTTATCGCTTCTTCGACCGTCTTATAAAACTCTCCCCGATCTTGTCCTTGCTGAACGGCATTTCTTGCAATATTTGAAAGAAGTTCTTTTCTTCTTGTGGGGTCGATGTATCTTGACTCGATTGCCCTTTTGTTTGCTGCTTCATGTTTTATTTTTTTGCTTTTTAGATACTCTGCAAATTTAGATATCTTTTCGTTAAATTCAGTGCTTTGTCCCTTACTAAAATCCAAGAAAACTAATTCTCCAGTACTTTCATTGTAAGTAAAGTCGTATATATCATTATCCTTAAGAGCTTTAAGAACCTCATCGCTCTTTGATTTGTCTGTTTTAATAGTGTATTCTAACACACCGCTATCGCTGTTGTAAGCGTCAGAATTCTCATCTACGTATTGAGCAGCTATAGTAGCTTCCTGTACTTCTGTAGTTAAAACACCTATAACAGCAGCGTACTCTTCGATCTTTCCTATATCCTGCCCAGGCTTAAACCTAACTACGTTTTGTATTTCCCTAATTTTAGTGCCTTTTTCGTTTATAAAGCCACCTATACCTTCTTCTATTGCTTCTATTTCAAGGCCTATAGCTTTAGCTGTATTTTTTATAGCGCTGATATGTTTTTTATAGCCCTTGGATTTTCTTAATTCTCCAGCGTCATTAACGCTTTCTACGGTAGTATCGTAGAATGGCGCAACAAAAACTCTAGCATCTGCTTCAGCAACAACCTCTTCTTCAGCTTGCAAGCTTCTAAGCCTTTCTCTTTCAGCGTCGAACTCTTCTCTAGTGTCGAAGATGGTCTCACCAGCCATAGTGTCTTTAACCAACCTTCCAATACCATCGGTATACATAAACACCGTAGATCCATCCTCGTCGATATACTCTTCATCAACGCCTTCTTCCTCTAATTCCGACTGAACACCTGGGGTTTCTTCTTCAGTAGCAGTCTCTTCTTCAGCAGCAGTCTCTCCTTCAGTAGCAACTTCTTCCTCAGTAGCAACTTCTTCTTCGGTAGTTTCCTTGCTTACAGTTCTTTTAGATATTTCAATTAACTCTTCATTTACTTGGTCTATTCTTTCTGCAATAGTTTGACCCATTGCATAGTCAAGACCAGCTTTTTGTTTTTCTAGATTCTGTTTTTCTAATATAAGATCGAAAGCTCTTCTTCTATCTTCTTGACTTATGTTTTGAGGTATCTTCGACGATATAGCGCTTACAAAATCTAGGCTTTTTATATTCTTGTCATACTGTTCTTGAGTGATATCACCTGCTTGTAAAAGTGTTTTTTGGTGTAGCCTTGCAAGTTCATTTAGTTTTGGGTTCAAAGCCATTTTGTCAGCAGTGTCAAAAAGCTTTCCTAATTCAGAAGCTCTTTTACCTTCCTGAATAGTAGTACTTACGTTAGCGGCACTACCCATAGCAAAACCTCCAATAGCTTCTAATACACCCGCCTTTAAAGAGTTCTTTAACATCTCTTTAGAAAAGAAATCAGGGTCTTTAAACAGCTCTACACCTTTAGCTGTCTCGTAAATACTCTTTATACCTACCTCAGACAACTCTTGCGCAAAACCAGTCTCAAACTCTCCAGCAGCAGCTGTAAAAACTCTAATACCGTATCTAGCGTACAGGTTTGTTATTTCTTTATTTACTAAGGTTTCAAAGTCTTTTACGGTTGCGTTTGTAGCAGCCTTACCCAGTACGTTTTTTGTAATTAACTTTACTATAGCGGGACTTTTTCCCATCATGTTTCTGAAACCAACATTCTCAAGTATACCAGCAACTAAAGCTATAGGTGCTTTAAAAAGATACTTTTCATTCTCTGATACGTTATCAAAGTCTGGGTCGTTCAAGGTTTCTTGGTCTAGAGCATCTACTCCAAGAAGAGCAAACTGAGCTATTCTTTGTTCTTTAGTACCCATCATGGCACGTAAACTACCAGCCATACCTTCAAGACCTTCGTATATAAGACTTTCCTCTCTAAACTCTTGTCTTTTCCTGTCGTCAATATCAACTCCTAGAACCTCTTTCAAAGATTCTCTTACCATTGGTTGATACTCTTTCTTTTTGTCTTTACGAACCTTGTCTAAGATCTCAGAGTCTTTCATACCCTTATCCTTAAACCTCTTGTAGTCGTTTTCTGACATACCAAAGTTTGGTAGCACAGATGTAGCCATATCTATAATGGTTCCTAAAAGACCTGATTCTTGTGTGTTTTCTAAGAAAGCAGCAAAAATCCCTTCAACCATAGTGCCGTCACCGCCAAAAGCTTCTCTCATAGCCTCCTCTGAGGTTTTATAAGCTTTATCAAGTTCTGCGTCTAAGAAATCTTTTTGTCGGTCAAGATCAATCTTCATCGTTTCCGACTTAGAGATCTTTTTATTTAGTTCTTCAAACCCTTGTGTAGTATCGAATGTAGGGTCTGCGTTCTTCTTTTGAACTAGTCTCGCTTGTTCTTCAGTCAGTTCTCTTCTAAGAGTTCTGTATTCGTCAAGTGAGTTTTGGTAAGCAGTTTTCTGCTGTGTTATGTAGTTTATTAATGCTTTGTCGGAATCAATCTCTGGAGACTCCAATGAACCAGCCATTGAATCTGATTCCGTATCTTCTTTTTTTTTTGGCTCTTCTACGGGTTTCTGTAAACCAAACAAAGAAGAGAAGCTATCGAATGGAACGTTAAATAATTCTTTTTCTACACCAGCTTTATATACTTGCTGTGCTTGGTCGTAGTTCATGCTAGAAAAAGCTTCTAAACTTACAGCTTCTGAATCTAGTAACCCTTGTTGAACATACGCTTGATAAAGTTGTTCTATAGCTTCTTTATTCATTCCCTTTATTTTGTTATTGGAATAGGTTGTTTAAGTTCTTTTGTTCCTCGATAAAATCGTCTGGTAAAAACTTCTGTAGTTTTAATAGGTCAGATTCATTAACATCTATTGTTTGGTAAGTTAGTCCTGATCCAGAAATACCATAAGCCTGCTTAGTTTGACTAATATAAGTGTCTATCTCCTCTTGAGTAGCTCCATTGTTTCTCATTTCTTCGGCTTTATTAGATATTGTAGATCCTATACCCATTAATTCCGTGCTGTCAAGACTAGATTTTGAAGGTGGTATATAAACACTTAAACGGTATTTATAGTTTGGATTCTCGTCGGTACCTGTATTAATTTGCTCTACCTGAGTCAACTGAACAGCACCAGAATGTTTTAGTTCTGTAGCACCCTCAATATAAGGAGCTATGTTATATGTTTTATCTAAAGGAGTTTGCCAAACCTTAGCTGCGTATTGACCTTCATTGTAATTAACAACAGTTGATTGAGGGTCAAGCATTTTTCTTTCTGCTTCAGCTTCTTTTTTCTTAGCCCTCTCTTCTCTGTCTGAAGAAATTTTAAAGTTACCTCTTTGTATAGATAGTCTTATTCCTTCAACTTCATTTGCAGCTTCCTGATCTGTAAGGTATGATTTGGTTTTATTTTCATATACATTCATAAGACTACTCTTAAGAGCGTCTTTATTTTCTATTTCTAAACCATCTCCATAATCAATATCATTCTTTACAGCCAAATCAATTAACTGATCGTCTGACATTGTATCGAACTGTTCTTTTAGGAAGTTTTTAGTGTTTGCGCTAAGATCTCCGTTGGGCATATATGTAGAAACTACAGCCTTTCCTTTGACTTGTGTGGTTGGTTTGATACCAGCCATAACACCCTTGAATATATCGTTATCACTAATACCTTCTTTAGCTGATAACATATCTTGCATACCAGATAAAGAAGTTTGTTGTAAGCCTCTCTTGCCACCTCTACTTAGAAAAACCAACTCACTATTTTCGTTAACAACAGGCAGCATGTCCTGTGTAAATGAGTTTAGGCGCTCTATAACAGCTTCATTGTATTTAGATGATTTACCACCAAGTTCATTGTGTTGCTGTATAAAAGAAGATACGTTACCTACCATGTTTCTATACTGAGCTGAAGCGTTTGATAGCTTTCTCATTCTAGAGTTTAGTTGAGACTCACTTATTTTACCGTCCTCATATAATGAGTTTAGTATCTCAGCATGTTTTTTTATCGAGTCTTTTGTTTTATCAGCTACGCCATCGATATTATCGATCCCTGTACCGTCAAACTCTCCTATAATTTCGTTACCAAACAGCTCCTGCTGTTTCATTAAGAAGTCTTGACGATATTTAGCTTGCTCAGCAGACTCTTTTCTTTTAGATTCAGCGATATTAGCAAATCCCATTGCTATGTCACCAAAGCTAACTGGCTGTACTTGATTAGCTGCTCCAGCTGCTGCGTAGTATGCTCCTCCTTTAGACATTACCTGTTAATTCTTTAGCTAATTCATCATTACTAAGAAAGCTATTAGCCGGATTAGCCATTTTGAATCCTGCCATAGCGGTACCCGCTAGTCCGGTGATTCCTGCGTTTAGCATTTGTCTACCAGCGGCAAGTTCAGCTCCCATACCTTGTATTTCTTGGCTTTCTCTTGCCTCTTGCATACCTCTGATTCTTGCTTCGTCTTGAGCTCTCATTTGCTCTATTTGAGTTTGCTGTCTATCAAGGTCAGCTGCGATTTGTTGTTGCTGCTGTTGTTGTTGTTGCTCAGCTACTCCTAAACCACCTACAAGACCTCTAACTCCTCCTGATTGTAGTGCACCAACAGTAGTAGCAAAGCGTCTTTGCGCTTCTTCTGTCTTCATCTCGGCAGCAAGAGTAGATACTCTCATACCTTCCGTTACATTCTTAAGTTCTTGTCTTTGGTAATTCTCTAATGCTTTTCTAGCTTTATTAGCTCTTGAAGCTCCAGAAATCATTTGTCCTATCGATCCGATAGCACCAATAGCTAAACCCGCTCCACCTAATGCAGCGCCCGAACCTCCTAGTCCGGCAAGCTTACCTATTTTTTCAAATAAACTCATATCGTTTTATTTTTACAAATATACAAATTATTACATGAAGCTCTTGACTACTTCACTGTTAACAGCGAATAACTCTAGAGGTTCAGTAGTGTTGTTAGTTAATCTTACGTTGGCGTGATAACCTTTTAAACCATAGCTTTCTGCTTCAGGGTTTTTAGCTACAAAACAAAAGTCAGATACCGACGGTGTATTATTTACTGTATCTACCACAAGCGTTGTACTTGTCTTGTCTGTTACAGAACCCATTAGTAGATTGTCTACACCATCAAAGAAATATAATGAATCACCTACTCTTGCAGACGAAGGAACATTAATAAACGCAGCAGTATTGCCGTCTATGCTAGTTAGATTACCTATACCCTGAACAGAAAGTAGTCTTGTATTAAGTATATCATCTAGGTTTCTTCTAATGTAAGCCCAGTATTTGTCTTCTTTATCTTTGAAGGATAGTTTGTTGATGTGACCTTCGTCTAAATTAGTTACAATACTTGCGTCCCAGTTTCCTGAATTACCTTCCAACTCAACTGCTTTGAATATTTTTACCTCAGAAGGCGAAGCATTCATTACAAACTCAACCTCTGTGTTTGCAGGAGATTGACCATAAAACACATTTCTTTGACCTGTCTTAATATTATGTTTATATAATTGACCATCCTTAAAAGTATAGAAATTATTACCTACACTAGTCATGGACTCTGGAATGTAAGAATAAAAAGAGGCCCACCCTTTAGCGTCTGTACTGAAAGCAACGGTGTATTGGTCTCCTATTGATGCGATGTAATGATCGTTATACGGGTCGTAACCAGCGATGGCTGTGTTTCCAGATTCTAAACTTAAGTTGTCGTTAAACCAACGCTTCATCCCGTATTGGGATATCTCGAATATTCCGTTGGCATCTAAATCACAAACAACTCCACGTCTGTTATCTACAAAGTATATACTGTTTCTCCATAGCTGAACTGAGTCAGGTGAGTTATTTATACCATACTCTCCCAAGTAAGCTACTTCTTGACCTAATACATTAAGTGTTTGAGATACGTCACCTGTTCCAGATGCTGTGAATAAAACGTTTTTGTTTACAAGGATTCTATGAACCTTATCTTCTTGAAACGATATAAGATCGGTGTCTTTAGACACAACCTTGGTAATACGACCATATTTATCGTCTAAATCTTTGTAGTTTAGTAGATTTAGGTTGAAAGAACTCAAGCCGTTATATCCTGTAGATTGTTCGTATACTTCGCTGTAAGTGATTGATGAAGGACGTACAGTTTTACCGTAATCATCTATTTCTTCGTTAACCCTAACACCCATGTATATTTGTAGGTTGGTCTGTAAGTCTAACGCTTTAGCAGACTCTGTTCCATCTCCGAAAGCCCAAGCGTTGTAAGCATCTAAAATTACTATACCGTCGTCTGTTGCGTTCTGATTTTGACTGTTGCCTTGATGGTATCGATCTATAATATCGTAAGTTCCAGGAACTTCGTAGTACACTGACTCTGGAGCTGATTTCTCTACAGACTCAAAAACTAATGCGGTATCAGTGTCAACGTCCACTTGATTAGGATCTACCAAAGCTCCACTAACCCAATCAAAGACTGTGTTTACATCAAAAGAAGATTCTAGTTTAGCGTAAGCTCCTGCTTCAGAACCAGAGTAAAGTTCATTGGCTTCAGCTGTATATATTTCTACAAAATCGAAAATATACTTAGTAGCCATACGTCCCTTTCCATTATTCTTTAGGACAACATTTCTTTCAGTGCTTAGTTTGTTGTAATCATCTTGATACATTTTAACATACATCACACCATCTTTCTTGTATGCAGGACCTTCAGTTCTTATGGTTTCATACAGACCAACATTAGACTTTACAGCAAACTTATATCTCTTAGCCCAACTAGGAGCTAAGTGTTCTATATTTACTCTTAATCTTGTAGAAGTATCGTTAGCACTAAAATTTATAGTGCTTTCTAAGTAATTAGAAAGTACAGTTGACTTTCTACCGTAGTCATCAAAATAAACAAAGCCAACCTCGTATGTGTGCCCAGCTTTTAGTGTTTTTTCTGCTTGACCACCTGTTATTGTATTCCCTGGTGTTTGTGCTAAAGAATAGTTTAGAGTAGTATCAATATCGTAGTTTTCTTCATAACCCCCATAAACCAATCTATTACCTATCATAGCCTGTGTAGAGGCTTTTAAAGGAACGTTGTCATATACTTTATTGAATTCATTTGAAGCCAATACAGGATATGTCTTGTCGTTTCTGAAGTAGAAAGAATCTGTTAAGTTATCAGCACCAAGCTTCTTATCTGTATGTATTCTGTATGCAGTGTTTTTACCGTTTTCTACGGCGTATACCTCAACTTTCTTTACTTCAGCCCCTCCGTTGTTGTAAAACACTTGTATATTGTTCCATGTGTTAGCCATACCTTGATTTTCTGAGTCAGAAAAGTCGGTATCTATTATTCCTGCTAAAAATGCAGGTTCAGAGAATGGCGATAAAGCACTCCACTCACCGTGAGTATATTGGTATCGGTAAGCGAAAGAAAACATCTTGTCTTCTATATTGTTGTTGTCAGCGTACTGAGCCGAGTTATATCCTGTAAATGTAGGCTCGTTTTTAGGAGCTGCTTTTATAACAGATATATCAGCATCTGTAAAGGTAGTCCATAATTTAGCTTCAGATATCTCTATACGTCTTGGAGGATTGTTATTATCCGTCCAGTATAAGAATACTTTGTCGTTATCTGAATCTATTACAATATCAGAGCTGTGTATTCTGTAATCTGAACTAAAGTTGAGTGCACTGCCACTAATAATAATTTCTGAAGCCTCTGTTTCTTCGTTATACTCTACTATATAAGATCCGTTATCAGAAACTACAAACCAGTATATTTTTTTGAGTCCGTCACTACTTACAGATCCGATACACTCAGCATTTGATCCAAAGTCTAAACTACTTTTAACTGCGTTAGATAAAGCGTTCTCGATAGATCCAACATCCGATCCTTCAGAGTTAGCTACCTTTACGTTCAAAGCATCTCTATATTCACCCTGAGGTATAAGACGCTCATCAGCGTCTTTGTTCATCTTTCCAGATGTAAAAACGTTCTTTATCTTCATTACTTAATCCATTTATCTCGTCCTCTTAAGACTTTAAGTATATCTAATGGGTGTATGTCCATCATCCTGATCTTCGTGTTTCTTAACGAAGAAGATGCGTCCTTTTTCATTCTCCTTACAATATACTCTTGAACACCAAACTTGTTTTTGATAATCTCATGAGCGATATACTTGTATAAAAAGTCTTCAGCGAGTTTATGGACTCTTAAATCTGAATCTGTGGTATTGTATAGACCATCTGTCACGTATTCTATAACTAGAAGTTTTCCGTCCAGCTGAGAGCTAAAGTTTATAACACCAAGCTTGGTATTTACGTTATATAAACTATTGGTGTTTGCGTCAGATGTATCTAGACCGAATCTACCACCAGAGTAGTCATCTTGGTTTGAGGTAGGGTCTGTTAATTCTACATTATACTCAGCACTTCGAATATCGTGAATAGGTGTACCGTATATAAGGTTGTTAGATGTGTTAACCTCATCAGAGAAGAAGTTACCAAATGAATCTTGTAAAGGCCCTTGATCAACAACTTTTGTTCTTGTGCTTTCGTTAAGAGGTATTAACCTTCCTGTATCGTCTTTGTATGATATCCTTACTAATCTGATAAAGTCTCTTGGGAAAACCACTTGTAAATTGTCTGGTAAATCTTGTTCCCAAACCTTTATCTCGTTAAGTGCGTCGTAGTGGATTTCTTGTAACCCACGCTTCGCATGAAATATAATATCACTTCTATCTACCGAGTTAATTACCTTGCTGTCTCCAACGTAAAAAAGTCGAAAGTTATTTACGACATCAGCCATTTTAACATACTGTTCTTCACCCCAGTACTGGCCATCTTCGTAATACGCTCTATCGTTTGCTGCTGCCATCTCTTATGAGTTTTCTTTTTGGTATTGATTGGTATCCAAACTTGTCGCTCCTTGAACAACCTCTGCGTCTCTTATTGTAACACCAGCTAATTTAAGAATCTCTAAAACAAGTTTTGGTGCGTCTTCAGCGGGAACTTCGAAGTCTTGGTATCCAGTTATGTTAGGGTTGAATATAGGGTCTTCTGAAGCTGATATGTTTTGATAAGTCCACACAGGGTCTTTAGGAACTCTTATGTAGTTAACTATTACATCCACTGTTACATTTGTCGGGTTCATTTTGTATACACCATCAGACTCAGTGTATGTGGGATATAGTGAGTTTGGAGAGGTCATATTAGATGAACCAAGAAGTAAAGCTCTAGAAAGAGAAACCTTTTCAGCAATCTTTCCGTCGTACTGCAAGTTAATCGCTTGGTACATATCAGAAGGTATCGGGTAAGAACTTCCGTCAATACTAATATCATCTGACGTTACAAAAGAATCTATCTTTTCTTGCAACGCACTTAAGGTGTCTCCGTGCTCAGAGCTGAGTCTTCTAGCGTTTTTCATCGCTACAAGCTTGTTATATTCAGAGAAGTATAGGTTGAATACATTCATCTGAGCCTGCTTAGCGTATAAGTTAAACTGCTCAGGAGTCAAGTACCCTCTATTCTCTTTATTTAACGCAGTGAGAACAGTCTTTCTCACGTCGTCTATCATATGAACCATATCCCGTTTATTTGGTACAAAAATACAAAAAAAAAGAGGATGCCTTTTGACACCCTCCTTTCACATATGCTTTGAACGTATGCTTACAATTCGTTTGCGATCTTTTGCATAACGTCAAGTCCTTCGTCTGTTTTAAAATAAGCACCTAGAGCAGAGTAAACATTCTCACCGTAAGGTATGGTAACAATCTTCTCTTTCTTTCCAGATCCCCACTTAACAGTTCGTTGATCTTGGTCTACAGAAATAACTCCCATTTCAACCGCTCTAATAGCTAAGTTTCTAAGTTTAAGGTTCTCGTCGTTGAGTAACCCCATGAACTTATCTGGGTTGTTTTTAGCCCACATCAACATATCTCTCTTAATTTCTTTAGAGGTCATGTTATTGATACGACCTTTGATTACAGATCTTGCGATAGCTTCTAAATCTTCAATATCTAAAGACCTAACTGCGTTCATTGCTTCAAGTTCCAACTCAACTCTATCAAGCTCAGCTTCTGCTTGTGCTCCAGGGTCAAATTCAAAAAATATGCTACCGTTATCTGGGTGCTTTAATAAAAATTCTTGTAATACTTGGTCTTCTTTACGAATATCTAGTCTACCGTTTCTAAATATGATAGCAGGAAGTGAAACATCACCTACTTGCTCGTCTTCAAAGACACTTGTTTGGTTTGATGCATAACGAAGTGTTCTATACACTCGCATTTCTTCATCAAAATATTGTAGTGGTTTATTTGTTGAGTGTCTTGAACGTAAGATATAGTTCACAGGTGTTAGACCATCCTTTAAGATAAACACTCTATTTTTTAGCTCAGGAAGAGCCTTTGCAATTCTTTTTGCCATTTTATTGTTATTTAATTTGATTAAAAATAAAGGTAGTAATTACCCCCGCCGTTGTGACGAGGGTAAACTACCGAGGTATATTACTTCAATAATACGAAGTTGTTAGCTCCCATAACACAAAGTGCACGCTCTGATAAGAAGTGTACTTGCATTGCATCAAGATCGCTATTGCTAGCTCCACCAGCAGATCCAACTACCCAAGACTTGTATTTACGGTCTTCAGTAGCAGAACGGCGGTACTTAACGTGTAGGAAAGGAAGAGTCGCTGACTCACCCATTACTTCGTCATATACGCTAGTTGTACCAGCTGGAGCAATTAAACCATCTACACCACCAGCGATAGCGCCAGTTGTAGCGTCGTTTAAGTATTTCCAGTCAGTCTTATAGAAATCATATCCTAAGTTGAATCCTGAGAATCCAAGGCTAAGAGCCATGTTTTCGTCATTATCAAATAAACCGTAAGATGCAGCTCCTTGAGTTCCGTAAGTGTTTAATCCAGCTAATACAGCGTCAATCTCGAAAGATTTAGTTCTGTTAACAAAGATTACGTTCTCTTGGATAGCTCCTTCTTGGTCTAGTACCTTAACGATGTTATCGATATCGGTTTTGCTATCAATAGATCCAGCAGCGATGTTACCACCTTGCTCTACTTGGTAGAATAAACCTTCAGTACCTTTATAGTTCTCAGTAAGAGCAGCAGATCCAGCAGCAGCAGGAACGCCCTCTACCATAGAAAGCTCTAGGTAATCTTCGAAACGCTTACGTGTTTCAGACTCAGACTTTAGGTACCATAGGTATCCAGCGCCTTCTACTTCGATCCATCCGATTTGAGCCATGTCAGAACCAGCTACTTCATACTTATCTTTAATGATAATAGGAGTAACAGAGTGAATGTCTTTAGGAGCTTCTAGAGATCCAGACATACCATTAGTTCCTTTTCTGAATTCAGAACCGTAAACAAAACCAGAGATAGCTGCACCTGTAACAGTTAATGAAGCGCCTGCATATGGAGCTACTTCAAATTCATTAGCGGTTAAGCCCTCTGCTAGTACAATACCTTTATCAGTGTTTGTACCGTCAGTTAAGATAACTGTTTGACCAGCTCTAAAAGAGTGACCAGTTGCAGTAATTACATTACCAGTTACAGACATTCCTGTAGCAGCAATGTGAAGACGACCTTGCTCTGACCACTGGATAATATCAGAAGAGAAAGGAACTTCAGCTCCCATTCTTGATAGGAATCCAGATACAGAACGATTACCGTACTTTGCGAATTCTTTAGCTTGTGTGTCAGGTAGGTACTGAGACGCGAATGCGAATGTATCCCCAATATAGTTACCTGGTAAAGCTACCTTTGATGGTGCAGGTGTTAAATTTGCTGCTGGTAAAACTCCAGCTGCTGCACCGTTTAAATCTAATGCCATTTTTTATGTTTTTTAGCGTTGTTTAAAATTTTAGTTTAAATTCGCTACTTGAATCATTCACCAACCTGATTTTCGGCACTCCTGTCTCAACACCCTTGTTATCCCGAACAGACATGTCGATGTTCTTGGTTTCTTTTACAATCCCATCGGTTGCGTCTGCTCTACCCTGCTCATAGAAATATTTGGCCATGGCGTCTGCATTAGTCGCAGCGAATAGAGCTTTGTGATATGAGGTGGCATCTTTTATGATACCATTCTCATCCAAGTGTTGAGCAAAGAAATTAGAAATATCAGACTGAAACTCTTTGACTTTGTTTACATCCTTCGGGACAAACGCTTGTTTCTTTTCTCCGAGATCGAATTCAAAACCTTTGAACTCTTCATTGAATAGACTGCTTGTCTTTTCAGCGAAAACTTTAGCCCTTTGCTCAGTTAGTTCCTTTTCCTTTTGCGAACTTTGTTTATAGTCATTGTAAAACTCGTAAGCCTCTTTTACGTCTTCAGGAAGGTTAGCAGAACTTGACTCAAGTGGTGCCTTATACCTTTCCTTCAAATCATTAAAGTGGTTTCGAGCTTTATATAACTCATCTTTTAATGCTACCTTCTTTTCTCTAATCTCATCATTCTCTGCGTAATCCTCATCGTAAGAGAAATTCTTATTGATAAGGAAATCAATATCCTCATCGTCTAAGTGTGGCTTAGTTTCTTTGTAGTACTGTCGTAACACGTTAGTGTCTTCAACTGAGTTCCAGTCTTTTTGTAGGTTTAAGTAATCCTCAAAACCACGTCCTGTCTCTTTTTTGTACTCTAAAAACTTAGCTACATCTTCAGGTAGCTCTTCAGTATTTGTCTGAACTTTTACTTCTTCGAGCTCTTTGATTCTGGCGTAAAGTGAATCTACGTCAACCTCTGGCTCCTGTGCTGCAACAACAGGTTCTTCTTGTGGTTCTTCCTCCACTACTTCTGGCTCAGAAACTTCTTCTTGAACCTCTGTATTTACATCCTCAGTCAGCTCTTCAGTTACTTCTTCTTGAGCTTCAACCTCTGGCTGTTCTGGCTCAATAGCGTTTCCGTTATCGTCCAGTACTTTAAAATTCCATTCCATATTATATTAGATTTGGCACAAAGATACAAAAACCTTAAATATCCATTAAACCTTCAAGTCCAGAGCCTAGTGAGTCCTGTCCATCAAAGTCTATTGGGTCTAAGTCTTGGTTTCTTTGCTGAATTAATTTAGATTGTTGGGTTGCTTGCTTAGCAGTTCTTTGATCTTTACGATCTTCTTTGTATTTCTCCTTATCCATATGTCCTTGTACTTCAGCCATCTTTATTTGGCTGTCCATACTCTTCTGCATTTGAATAAGTTGTGACTTCAATTGAAACTCCATCTGCATTCTCTGTAACTCGTACTGAGCCTCTAACTCTTTTAGTTTGGCCTTAACCTCACCTTCAGTCATTATAGTCTGTTGCTTACCTTGTTCAGCGGTCATAGCTGCTTGTTGGTTTGCTTCAGCTTGCAATGCAATATTCTCTTGTTGTCTCTTGTTATCTAACTTCTCTTTTCTTTGCTTTCTAACCTTAAGAAGTTGAGAAGCAATCTTGGTGTTTTTGATAGACCTAACATCAATAGCGTCGTCAATATCAATCTTTCCATTAGCTAAAGCTACTTGAATGTTTTGTTCTAAAACAGCCTTCTCTTCTTCGTCTGGATGCAACTCAATATATATACCAAAGTCATGTAGGTGTAGTTCAGAAATTTCTTTTAATATCTCTAAACTAGCTCTACCAATGTTTTTAGCAAAGTCCTCTGCCATATCAGAGTACTCCAACATGTCAGATATTCTATAACTGATACACTCAGCAATACGTTGAGTAACAAATAGTCCAGACTTTAAGATATGTCTTGTAGCTGTATTTGAGTTTAGTGCTGCTAGTTTTTGTACACCCACCAAAGAGTTTGAATCTGGCATACTACCGTCTCTAGCCTCATTAAGACCTGTTACAGACCTAATCATATTTAGGTTGTAGTTGTACATACTAATAAGCGAACTAATCTTACCGTTTGCTCCAGAAGAAGTTAGCTCTTGTACTGGCACTTTACCGTGGTTGTACTCACCATCTTCAGTATAGCTACGACCAATAACCGATCCTGTTTGGAAGTAAAGGTTAAGCGCTTCTTGAGGTGTATACGAAGCTCCGTTACCCAAGTTAATAGATGCCAGACCATCAATATCTAAGTACACACCATCAGGTATCATCTTAGAGGTTACTTGCTGAAGCTTTAGGTGAACCATTTGGATCTGGTCAGCAAAAGGAATCATTCGCTTTACCAAAGAGTCAATCTGTCCTCTATACATTTTAGGGGCAGACACAATATACGGCGCGTGAACTTTTTCGATGGCTGACTTTGGTCTAACCATATTTTTCATAAGATCCCATTTAAGAATCTTATCTGTACCAAGAACTAGTACACCCTCATACCAAACGTCAATACGCTTTGATAGTACCTCAAACTTTTCGTTCTCTGGCGGGTTGAATGAATCATCCTTTTTGATTACTTTATCAGTCCCAACTGGAGTAACCTTTTTCTTGTATACAATATTCTTATCTGTCTTATAACAGAAGTAAAGTAAGTTTACCGTGTTCTTATCAAACTCAGAGTTAGATGCACTAAACTCTTTTCTTAGGTTTTGATAGTAGTCCCACTTAGACGCTGTCTTAGCAATATCTCTTAGCTCATCAGTACTTAGTGATGGATCGAGTTTTTTAAGCTCTGTAACGTTAACGTTTTTTACCTCTCCGAAATAGTAACAATCCTTAAACGTTGGGTCGTCTGTAGGGCTATGGATAAGGTTTGCTGGGTCAACGTACTCGACTCTAATACCATCGTGGTTGTTGAAAGAGTGTTTTAACGCTGATATACCAATAACAGTAGCGTCTTCGTCAATCCTCTTTTTAATTAACTCGTAGTCATTATTGTTAAGGATTGATTCGATAGCTTTTTCTTCAGCAATCTCAATATCATCCTTGTAGTCAATAATCATATGTAAGTCAAGCTCGTCCTGTGTTTTAGGTAACAAATCTGACTCAATAGAAAACATATCTTCTCCAATATTCTCACCGATTTTCTCAAACAAATCCTTGTTTCGCATTTCGGTTTGAATCTTGTTTTTGTAAACAGACTTTTTGTTGCTAGATACAGAGTCTACAGCGTTGGCTTTTACGTCAAACAGTCTGTTAGACATTCCGTTAACAACAATGTCTACAAACTTAGGGATGATAGGTACTGGAGTCCAGTCTAAATTTAGGTAAGAAATGTCTCCGTTAACAGACATCTCATCTTTGTATTTTTTAACAGACTGCTCACCCATTGCGTAGCTACGCAAGTTATGATAATTTCTTCTGCTATTGTAGAATCTAGAACCGCTACCGTCTCTTTTAAACCACTCATTCTCAATGGCTCTACCTACTTGTAGACCATATTCAGGTGTAGCTTTCTTTGAGTCAGAAGCAAATTGATCTGGAAATCCACCAACATCTGATGTTTTTGCCATATTATTTCTTTAGTATTGAGCTAAATAAACCGCTGTTATTATACTTTGCAAAGTTAACATTTATTTCTTTACTGACTTTTTGTGGTTTCACAAGGTATTTTTGGTTAGCCATAATAGCTAATCCCGATGATACAGTGGCGTCAAACTTGGTACGCTTGCTGATATCGTAGTTAGCCCAATCAATAAGTGTCCTGTTAAAATACATGTTACCAGAACCTTCTTCAGTTAGCCCAACATGCTCTTCTATATAAGCCTCTAAAGCCTCTGCGTGTATTGATATTACTGCTTGAGACGAAGGTATGCCGCCCAGTTCTTTCTCTGCCTTAGACAAATTATTTTTATGTTTGTCTGGCCTATCAATACTATATCCTCTATATCCCCTATTCTTAAGGTGATACAAAAGACGTGGTTTATTGTTCTCTGCAAGTACTGGCATACCATAGAAAACTAAAGCCATTAGTACGTCTTCATAAAACAACTCTGCGGTCTGAGGCCTAGCTATGTACTCCAAGAAAAACTGATTACTCGGAGCGTCGTCCATATTAAATTTGGTCACGCCATGTAGTGCACCATTTGATCCACCACCACCGACAGTTCCGCTGATGTCATAGCTGTCACATCCAAATGCGCCAATATGAACATTTCCAGGATATTTTCGTCCATTTTTGTTTTCTGTTCTGTTCCTAAGTTGTGGGCTTGGTAACCAAGATACTAAAAATTTACCTCTGTTATTTGGCGTCCAAACCACCTCAGTATCTTTCACCCCGTTCTTCCAAGAAAAGTCTCCTCTCTTCAATATTCTCTGAGCTTCTAAACCTTCATTATAATCTATCTGCTCGTATATTTTTTGAAGGTTGAACAAACTATTATTTGCTTCATCTCTAAATGCGTGAGACTCTGTTCTTGGGAACTGACGATAAAACTCGTTAAGTGCGTCAGGGTCGTTCTTTAAGGACTCCACTTCGTTTTCCCAGTAGTCCAAGACACCATTATCTATAACATCACCCATAGCATCAAACACAGGTTTGTCTGGCTTTCTGAATACGGGCTGCCCATACTCATCTATAAATCCTTCGAAGTTCCACTCCATAGGTATAAATAAAGAATATAGACCACTCTTAGTTTGTCCGTTAGCGTTACGCTCTAATACATTGGAATCCTCATACATTTTTTTGAAGTTAGACCCCCCTTTATCTAACGCGTTTGAAGTTGATCCCATCATACACTTTCCAATAATTCGCCGACCGAGTCTAAGAGTGGTCTTTACCACGCGCCAGTTATTTAGAATGCTATCAGGAGGTAACCATTTACCAGACTCGTCATGTACAAGGAAGCGTAATTTCTCACCATCGTAAGAGTTGTCTCCTGTGTTTTTCCAGTCAATAGTTGTATCTAAACCTTCTAAATCCGCTGGTCCGTTAGTGTTTTCTATAGTTTTTCTTGTAAGTTTTGATGCAGGTACACGGTAAGCAAGTTCCGTCTTTGGCCTGTCCATACCATCTTGTATAGGCTTAAAAAAGAAAGGGTAGTTCATTGATATTGGTACCACCTTATCTGTAAACATCTTCTTTGCATCTGATCCTGTTTTTGACAGTATACCAAAACGAGCGTCGCTTGTTATTGTAGCTAAGTTTACCGTTTCTGATGAAGACATAAAAGAGAATCCTGAACGACGATTCTTGAGGTAACACATTCCATAACACCTGTTATCTGCTTTACAAGCTTCCCAAAATATAAAGAATAGTCGGTTTGATTCCCTGTAGTCTGGGTGGCCAACATCTATCTTTGTCCACTGAAGGTACATGTAGTGGGTTCCTGTTATGTAGGTTGGCTTATTATTATTATTGAACCAGAAACCGTTTTCTCTACGGTTAAACTCTTCTTCAATATAATCAACCCATTGAGACTTAAATGAGTTAGGATACTCGTTCCAATGGAATATAGACTTGATTTTTGAAAGTTCTTTAGCGTACTCAAAAGGCTCCCATCTTTTATATTCGTTAGAATATACGTTTTTAGGTGTAGCAGGTAAAGCTATCTTAAGGTTTTGAATCTCAATAACCTCACCAACAGTTCCATCCTTAGAAATGCAAACCACGTCGTACTTTTCGTCATAGCCGTATTCCCACTTCTTGTTTTTAGGAAAGCTTATGTCTACAGTTTTACTTAGACTTCTTGCTTCTTCCCTCTGCGAAGCTTTGGAATCCTTTACTGCTTGTATCTTCTGTTTCCTCGTTGCCATCCAACTTAGCTCGTTCTAATTCTATTCTATTTAACATATCAAACGCATCGTTCAAAGCCATCTTTTTAGTAGCTGCTGCGTTTTTCAACCTATCCGCTGCTAGGTCGTGCTCTGGGTCATCTGTAATGATCTCACTGTGAAGAACTTTTATAAGCTCTTCTACGGCACGTTCTCCAGCAGATATAATACGTTCTATTCTTTTTCTGTTATCGTAAGGCATATATCTCTTGTTTGCATTCTATAGAGTTTTTCGCCATCAATATTAAACTCGTACTCACTGTTCTTAGTAAAACCAATAGTGTCTCCGTTGAAAACACCTTTGCTTTCTAAGTAGTCATTTGTGTAAGCAATCACACCTGTATGCTTCTCTTCCTTATCCGTTCTTAGTATCTCAGATTCTTGTCGGTAGTCTACAGGCTTTACAAAGCAGTAATGGTTTAAAGATCTCCACTCACCGTCTCTTTGATACATATACATCTTATCTAAAGGTACAAGATATTTTCCGTCCCTAAAATACTCGTTAGACTTTCTTTTTCTACCCTTCATATCAAGATAGGTACGAAACACGTTGTGATGAACTACAACCAAATCACCCGTCTTAAGTTGTTCACTATCATCAGGGGCCGAAATAACCTCGCCGATTCTGTTAACATACTTAGCGTTTTCTATTGTAGCGTTAATAGTAAGCTCTTGGTCTCCAACTTTTTTTGTTGTTATATGCTCAGAACCTACAGGCTTTATTAAGTAGGTGTACCTAGGCTTCATATCAAGTCAAGATCAAATTCTATTACACATGGAATATTATCAAAAAACTTCCACTGAAAACTTTCTCCTTGATCGTTTCTTATCCAGACACCGTATCCGTTATTGTCTGAAACTATTTCTGATATAATATAGTTACCACCCATAACAGTTTGCCCTACTATATAGTGCATAGCGTTCTTGTAGTCGGTACCTACCGATATTTTTCTAATGTATGACATTTAATTGTAATAAAACGAAAGCAGGACAGTCTTAGACCACCCTGCTTCGTAGTTAGTGTATTTATTGTTTGATTAGGCTTTCGCTAACTCAGAAACGGGCGCATCTTCTTCAATAGGCTCGTAAGTTCCGTCTTGAATATTGATTGATACTTTACCGTACTCTTCTTCTAGCGACTGCTGAAGCGTCTGAAGTTCTTCTTGTTGAGAAGCAAGTACGTGTAGCGCAGCGTGTTTCTGTGCCTCTAATCCTCCAATTTGAGCTTGGATGTTTTGAATTGCGCCTACCTTTTCTTGTAGGCTCTTTAGTTGTTCGTCAGTGATTTTCTGTGACATAGTGTTTTAAATTAAATTATTTGTGCAAATATACTAAATTTCTGGTGACTCCATGCTAGCGTTATAAGCATCAATTATTTCTTGCGTCCATACTGCATTAGCTACAGCTACCACCTCAGATGGTTGGTCTGTAAGGTCACTACCCGGAGCTAATACATATCGATGAAAGCTTCTTGTAAGTTCTACACCATCTTCTTCGATAACGGTTGCTTCTCTTACTTGAATGTTCTTGAAATCACCCACGATCTCAATCTTGTCTGTTTTAGTTGTTTTTGTTATTGCCATTTTTATTCTATTAAGTATGTAAATGAAACTTTGATACTACCATTAGTTGCAGAATTTATCTGTCCTGCTGCTATATAAACAAAAGTACTTGTTAACTCAGATGTACCTCTATACACTGATCCTAATCCAAATCTATTATTACCAGAACCAAAGATTAGGGCTGCATGACCAACGTCATCGTACCCGTTATTATTTGTACTAAACGGAATGGTGAAACGTAGTCTTGTTTCTGCCGTTGTTGAAGACGCTGTAGTTAAAAATTCAGCATTTATATGAACTATATTACCAATTTTAATATACTTAGCAGAAGAAACAGTAGTAGACGATAAATTATCTTGCTGTAGTATACTTGGAGTCCAAGTCCCTTCTTCATAATCATCTAACGCGTTAGCAGCGGCAGTGTCACCGTTAAAGGTAATACCTCCTGATGATAGTATTCTAGCTCTTTCTGCTTCAGCATGAGGTAACTGGTTTCCATACACCAGAGTATTAGCTCCTTTGAAAATTATATCGCCATTTGCTCCTGCTCCGGTTCCAACTCCTCCTCTTAAAATTAAATTTCTACCGGCAATTGAGTTACTACCTGTACCAGATGGCTGTGAGAATCCTGTTATCATTCCATCAGTACTGCCATTACCTATCATTAAGGTTTTTGGAGTGTAATTTTGTACACCGTTTGTCCCAATTGCAACGTGCCCAGTTCCTCCATTAG
>Ga0255765_1000783_pt1 | contig 41846 bp, 29 predicted proteins | sample 041ome_8_FD_179965 | JGI IMG/M metagenome (GOLD analysis project Ga0255765, IMG submission 179965) | Coastal salt marsh microbial communities from the Groves Creek Marsh, Skidaway Island, Georgia - 041407BS metaG (version 2) | ecosystem: Environmental > Aquatic > Marine > Intertidal zone > Salt...
GCGGCCGGCGCGGCGTTGTCGTTGATCGTCTCCGTCAAGTATTTGGTCATGAACGTATTCGAAGCAACTCTCGTGCCACCAGTAGATGGCGTGAACTCGTAGTCTTTAAACTTATTCCAATCATCGCCACCTTCAACTTCGCAAAATTCATCCATGTACGATTGAAAATCTTGCAAATAATCAGTCCAGTCGTACGGTACGATGAACTCGTCTTTGATGTGCTGCGCGCGCTCGGAGAGATAATACGGTCCGATCGTTTTCGTCACGCCGTCAAAATCTCTCGTTTCTTGAATAGTCGAATCGTCGTCGACGGTATACACCAACCCATCCCAACCAATCTCTAACTCCGCCGCTTCCGCACCGAGTAAAAAAAATCCACCTCGCGAACTCGTCGTCGTCGGCCGCCACACGCCCCCTGACATCATCACGAGGACGATGCAAAAGCAGGTCGTCGTCGTCTTCATCGCGCGAGGAGGTTGAAGAAACACCGTATATCTTCTAAAAACAGCGCCAACAAAAGTACTGAAAGTAGTACTGAAAGTGCGTCGTGTCTGTTCTGAAACGCTCTTACGTGAGTGTGCGTGTTTATCTGTGGTTTTCTTCCCCGTAAAAACGTATCCTTTTCTACAAAAGTGGCACACGCCCTCTTTTTGAGAAGAGAGCGGAAGAAAACACAGAGGAGAAAAAAAGAGAGATTTTTATCATCATCGTCCTCTTTTTCGCAATAAAAGCAGATGATGATGAGCAGAAGCAGAGCAGAGAGAGGAGACACTTTTTTCATCGAAAATCCACATTTTTCTCTACAACAACTAACTGCCTTTGTTGAGAGCTGAGATGAGGAGGATGTCTTTCACGATGCGCGCGCGACGAGTATACCACCACCACTGATGATGATAAAAATGATGATAAAAATGATGGGACGACGACGACAAAAACGATCATCGCAAAAGATCGTGACGATGTTTCTTCTTTTGTTGTCGTGTGCTGTTTTTCTTCTTCTTCTTCTTCTTCTTCTTCTTCAGGAGGAGGATTTGGTCGTTTTCGTGGTGGCGAAAGCGCCTTCGGGTTCGTCGTCTGAATCGTCGTTCGCCGCGTCGTGCGGGACGTGCCAAAGATGCGCGACTGTATCGGAAGAAGAAGAAGACAAAGGTTTTGAAGAAAGTATTGAAGAAAGAGGAGCGGACAAAAACGAGCGTTTTCGCCGTTCCTCTTCTTTGTCTTCTTCTTCTTCGTCCTCTGACGAAGGGCACGACAACGCCAAAGCGAAAGAGCTCGCGGAAAACGGCAAGAAGTGCGACGTGTGCTTCGGGTGCACGCACGTTTTGAAAGAGATGGTGAGAACGGTGACGATGAAAAATAAGACGTACGAACCGGAAATAGGCGCATCGCCGGCGACGCTGGTGAAAGTGAAAAGGAGAGAGAAGAAGACGACGACGACGAAGAGCGACGAAGAAGACGAGGAGTGGGCGATTGCAAAGATGTGGTGCGTGGGAGAAAAAAAGAAACCGGACGGCGCGACGGTGGATCAAGGCGGCGCCGGCGTGTGCTATCGAAAAGAAGGAAACGTAATCGTAGACGCGACGTCGCCGCAGCGCACGAAAGCCGTGAGAACGATGCGGAATTCAGTGACGATGCAAAAGATTCTCGATTATTGCGACGCGTCGGAAATTTCCGTGCGACACTGGACAGAGCGCGTGAAGAGCGTGCATCCCAGCAATACTCGAAAGATAGAAACGGACGCGCTATTCATGTCTATCGCGCCGGGAATTTCAATCACGCAATTAGATGGACGGCTGGTGAAAAGTGACCCGATTGGCGCTCGCGACGCGTTGGCGAACGTCGATCACGAGTCTGTCGTGAAAGCGGCGGTGATGGATGCTTTGTTAGGTCAATGCGATCGACACGGTGAAAATATATTCATCGACGTGGTGAACGAAACGTATTCGAAAATGACATTCATAGATAACGATCAAATGTTTGGACGCGGTTGGAGAGCGTGCGTGACGGAGTCGGTATTCATACCAGGGAGCGAAAAGTTCAGCATTGCGAGATTTTCTAACTCACACGTAAACGGCGACGCAGATGCGAGGAGAGTAAAAACCTCGGTAAGCTTGAGCGTGATGTTGGATTACAGGTGTCACGCGAGAGATGGATTCTTGGGCAAAAACTCATTCGGGGACAAATTAGACACGTGTTTAAGTGAACTCGCGAATATGCGCATCGAAGAAGCGATGAATAAGTTTGAGTTTTTCGACGAGAAAGATGCAAAGTTCGTTCTCGAAAGAGCGAAAGGTTTAAAAGAGTTTGGATTTGAAAGAGCAATGTTGCGTTGGCAACGAAACTCGGGCTTGAAAAATGTAGGCATCGGTAAGAATTTTCGAGCATTCCCGTGGCCGGCCACGTGTTGCTATCCTTCGTTGTCACATTCGCAAGGCGAGAACACAGCTTTGCTTTCGTGCGAAACCGATACGAGTCAACGCTTGAAGTGTAAAGGTGGGGCGGACGCGTGCATGTTTTCCGGAGGCTGGGAAGCAGTCGCTTGATGATGACGATGATGGTGATAGTAGTAGTAGTAGTAGCGATAGTAAATGTTAGAAATAGTTTATCATAATACACAGAAGCAAAACGCGACAATCAAGCGCCTTGAATCCCATCAAGAAAATACCATTTCCCGTCTTCCTCTTTCCTAAACGTGGACAGCTCCGACTGCGTCTCCTCTCTGCCTCGATCGAAACCTTTTTGACCTCGCACACGGCAGTTATAACTGAAAGAAACCAGATGTTCCGTCTCGTTCTTCTTCTTCTCGTTGGCGATTTTCAATCCATAAAATTCAACTTTTTCGCACGTCGCGATCACGTCCGCTTCTAACGTGCTCACTTTCACTCCGCTCTTTGTTTTGCTCCCGTCTTTTTTGATTTCATTTTCCGAGTGCGTGGTCATAACGACGTATTTCGCTTTGCCTTTGGCGTAGGCTGAAAATCGAGATTTCATCAGAGTCACCGGGTCGGGTGGATATCGTTCCAAATCGTGATACGGGCGGCAACAGGACTTGTAAGAGCTAGAAGAGCCGCACGGACACCGTTCGTTTTCGTTCGTTTTACTAGTACTCGTGCTTGGGCCGTCATCGTCGTCGTCGTCCTCCTCTTTTTTTTTCATCAACTCGGCGGCGAATCCGCTTTTTTTCTTCGCGTGTACGAGAAGAATTGAACGACGACGAGGACGAGAACGAGGACGCGAGTGCCTTTTGTTTTCGCCGACGAGGACGATGCTTCTCGACGAGTAACGGTGGTTCAGAGATGATGATGATGAAGAAAACGTCTTCAACATTACGCGAAGATCCGTTCAAAGAGTACAAAGCACGAGTGCGTTTTTTGTAACGAGTTTTGTTCATATTTATTATACAAAGTCTCTCTCATCAGTTCTTGACTAACTGGACATCTGAACGTTGGCATCCACTTTGGCAATGTTCTCGTAAAACGCCAAGAAGTGTTTATGGCATATGTCCACGTCTTCGGTGCCCATCATTTCTCGAACAGAGTGCATGGATAACTGCGGCACGCCGACGTCGACGGTTCGGATGCCGGTTTGCGCGCTGACGATTGGACCGATGGTGGATCCGCAGCCCATGTCGTTTTTCACGACAAACTCTTGGGTAGGGATACCACTGAGTTTAGCGCATTCTCGAAACATGTACGCGGTGAGTGCGGTCGTCGCGTACCGTTGGTTGGCGTTGTGCTTGACGACAACGCCTTTGTGAAATAACGGTTGATGTTGTTCTTCATGCTTTTCCGTGTAGTTTGGATGGATGGCGTGCGCCATGTCCGCGCTGACGAGGAACGATTTCGCGAGGCATTGTTCGATGACATCACTCTCTCCTCCACTGCTGTTACTACTGTTACTACTGTTACTACTCAGAGTCGCACGTTTAATGGCTTCAATCATAACCGTACCGCCGCCGCCGCTTGTCGATACGGATCCAACTTCCTCGTTATCAAATAAAGCGATGGCGCGCGCCCCTTTGTGTTTCTTCAAAGACGAATCCTTCGAGGCGTCTATGAGCGCTTTCAAAGCGCAAAAAGAAGAGCACAAGTTATCGAGTCTTCCACTAAATATGAATTCGTTCGTCGCTCCTCCTATTTGAGACTTTTGCGTGTCGCACACGTTGAGTTCAAAATCGATGATGTCTTCCGGTTCGCACTTCAACTCCTCGGCGAGTATGGCGAGAATGATAGGATGATGCATCGTTTCACCTCCGCTAGAACTGCTGCTGTTATCGTTGTTGGCGTCCTTGTTTTTATTCTCTCTGTTATTATTGAAACCTTCGAGTTCGGCTTTAATTGCCGTGGCCAAGATGGGCGCAAAGTTCGTCTCCAAGTTTGGTTTAAAACCAGACTGGTTGATTTCTCGATCCAAGTGTATAGCCAGCGACGGTATTCTCACGATCGGGCGCTCAATCTTCACCAACTCGCTTTGGACTCGACCGTCGTTCTTCTTCAGCAAAACTCTCCCGGCAACACTTAAATCTCTATCGAACCACGTGTGCCACAATCCTCCCCCGTACGGTTGCACGCCGACGCCTATGCACCCGGCGCGTTCTTTCCGCTTGGAGACTGGTTTCAGTTTGGGACACGGCGAATCGGTATGCGCGGCGATGATGTGAAACCCATCGCCCGGGACGTACTCTCCACCCAAACAAAACGCCACGATGCAACTTTGATTCCTCACCACATAATATTTCCCGTTCGGTTTCAACGGTGGATTCGAATTCGAATTCGAACTCGACGACGACCAACTCTTGTCCTCGTCCAGTTTTACGAAACCTGCTTTTTTGAGCATCTCTTCCGCGTTTTTCGTCGCGTGAAATGCCGTCCAAGACTTGTTCAAATACTCCACCAACTCTTTCGCCACGGTTGGTGGTTCAATCGAGGATAACTTTTTCCTTTCGTAAAGAGAATCATCGTTGGACGAGGATTTGGTAGATGATGATGATGATGATGATGAGTATCTGCTTTGCTGTTGCTGTTGAATTCTGTTAAAAGAAAGAGGAGGTTTTATCATCCGCATTCCCCACGAAGGACAAAAACCGCAATCGCACTCGTTGTCAGAAAAAGTAGTACTGCCTGAAGAAGACGTTGAAACCAACACCGGTATCCTCCGAACGACGCGATGATGCTGATGCTGAGAACGTCTTCCTCGAAGGAGGAGTTTCGCGGTCATCATTGCCGCGCCGGGGCCGCTCTTCAAAGAGGAAGACGGGGACAACAAAAGCTTCATTCTTTTTTATCCAAACTGTCTTTTTCTTGCTTTTTTGTGTCGTCGGTTCGACTTTTTCCTTTTGTTGTTTTTTTTGTTTGCGAAAAAATGAAAAAATGTGTCCCCACAAAAACACACACCTTTTTTGAACAGAACCAAACGAAACGAAAATAATAATGCGCCGAAATTGCAAAGAAGAATTGCGCTGCTCACGCTGCCGCTTTAATAAAGACGAGGACGAAAGAAGTTTTTTAAAGACGACGAGCAGATCTTGCGGTGGTGGTGGTGGTGGTAGTGGTGGTAGTGGTGAGAGTGGGAGTCGTTCTCGTCTGAAAAGAAAGCAACGAGGAAATTTTGATGGCAAGAAAAGGGGGGGAGGAATCTATGGTTTTCTTTCCTCCTCTTCTTCTTCTTCTTCTTCTTCTTCTTCTTTGATATTTTTGTTGTTTTTCTTCGTGTTCTTCTTCGTCTGTGATACTGTGAAAGAAGTGAGAGGAGAAGAAGAAACAACAACAACATCGAACAGAATAAACGCGTGCGGAATGAATTTGTTAGAAAACGTCAACGACACAGTAAACGCAAATTTCAACACGCGGTTGGAAGGTTTAACGCTCACTGTGGCGGCTATTTGGGATCCCGGGTACGTTTCCATCGAAGGGGAAGCGGCGCCGACGCGAACGAGAGACTATCCGGACGTGTATTGTACCGATTGCGGAAGTCAATTATCGGGGTATAACTTTGACGTTTTCGAAAAGATGGCGTCGCTTGGGAACTTTAAAACGAATTGGACGATATTCGGGGACGTGGATTCGAGCAGAGGAGAAACGTACGAGCAAATGGCTTTGAACTTCACTCGCGACTTTGACGTGAGCGGACAGTGGTGGTCGGATACGGCGAGAAGGCGCTCCATCGGCGTCTCTTGCGGATATTATCACACGGACGTCACTCGAATGCTCACCGTGCTCGAAACTACCGGTTCAGATACCTTCTCGCTGCTCATGCTTTTCGCTCCGTTTCAGTCATACATTTGGTTGGTGCTATTCGCGGCGTTTCTTTTGGTTTCAACCGCGTTGGTGTACATCGAGCACGATTTTCACACCGATTCGAAGCGAGTAAATTTTAAAGACGAGTTGTGCCGCTCGTTGTGGAACACTTGGTGCCGATTTGCGTGCGGAGGTGATGCTCACGATCCACGCACGCATTTAGGTCAGCTCGTTCAAGGCTCCTACGGATTTCTCCGCTTAATAGTTGTTGCACTGTACGGCGCGAGTTTAACTTCTATTCTCATCGAGGACGCCAATACTTCCGGTACGATCAAAACGATGAGCGAATTGCGCGCCGCCGGTGGTAAAGCGATAATGTTTGAGGGCGATCCGCTCAAGTCACGCATATTAGCGCAAAACCCTTGGCTCATCCCGGAAGATGTTTCTAGGGGTGAAATCTTAAATACCACCGATTTTCGCGCTTTGCTCGATAAATACGGCTCACAGGCGGTCATTCTTTCGGCGCCGGACGCGCTGACCGTGGCGCAGAATTCAGATCTCTGTGACGTCATAGTCTCCGGCGTGGCCATATCCGCGGGAGGAGGATTCATTACGAGTTACGATGATTGCCTTTCGGATTTAAATTTTGTTTTTGATTCGCTCCTGATGACCATGGAGTCCGATGGAACGCTCGATTACATCACGGCTTCCTACGCGAATAAAAAATGCACGTCCGTGATCAAAACGGAAAGTCCAAAATCGAAGTATCAAGTTGGCTTATTTCGCATTTCTGGCATCTTTGTTCTCGGAAGTGCCGTGTTAGTTGGTGTTAGCGTGCTCTCAAAACTGCATCAAGTTGCGGATGGCGTCGCTTCAAAATCTCGCGCAAAGGAAAGCGGACAAACTGAAGGATGATGAAAGATTTGGGTAATCAAGGTATGTATAAATAGAATCTGTAATAAATACACGCACAGCTAGCTAATTTACATTCGTGTCATCCGCCAAGAGAAAGCTGGCGCAACTCCAGCTATACATCCATCTTCGTATAGGCGAAGAAATGGAAATTCCCCCACTTTTTCTCGAACAGGATAATAAATCTGCCTCGTAAATTTCCTTCTCAAATGTTCTTCCGCAATAATACATGTATTGAACCGGTCGGTCGAAAGAATTCCATAAATTATACGAACGACACTTTGTATTCTTCATCTCCTCGTTTTGCGCGTCTAATCCTTTCTGAATTATAGATTTTGTCGACTCGATCGGCTTGTCAAAGAGTTGCGGAAAATAGCACGAGCGAAGCCAATGACCAACCGTCGTCGCGTCATGTAAAATATTCCCCAAGGAGAAAGTGTTCATGAAAAGAACGTGAGGAATTGCTGGTGTCACCATGCCTTTCCAAAACTTATCTCCGGATTCCTCGTGTGCAAAAAACTTCGTGCCATTTGGGAATAAAATAGGAGCTTTAGGATTGTCGTATCCAGTGCAGCAGATGATGACATCTGCGTCAACCCCTAATCCTTTCGTGGTGTAAAGCTTTTTCCCTTCTAGATAACCAATCTCTCCGCGCAAATGAGAAGATTTCCGGTACGGCTGCATTCGCTCTGGTTCAATGATTGCGCCGTGAAAGTTACCGAGATCATACGTAGTCGCATCGAAAGGATTCAAAAGATAACCAACTTTTGCGAGAATAAACAAACCGACTCGAGAGAGCCAACTCGATCGCGACATATCAAAATCCAATCGAACTTTCATGAACACATATTGAAGAACTTTTCGCCATCGCGCGAATAGAGACGATTTGTTGATGAAAGAACTCTGAAAGTAAGAAAAGTTCGTTCCCCAATACGTCTTTCTAAACAACCACACAAAAGACGTGTAGCCTCGCTGATTAAAATTCCAAACCGTATCCATGGCGGCTTTAGAACCGCCGAGTACGACAACTTTATGCTTTCGCTCCAGAATTTCATCGAATTTGTTCGATGAAACATCAGCTGCTGCAAGAATCTCACCTGTGTATTTATTCTTACCTTGAGCAAATTCAGGCACTTTCGGTTGATGCGTCGTTCCGGTGTATATCACAAAATCTGCAAAGAGCGCTCGCTCTTCTTCGTCTTTGTCCGCCTCCGAAAATTTAGTGCAGAGCACGTTGAGTTTCACTCGCGAGGAGGACGAAGAGGTCGTTTGAACCATCTCCATAGACTTCACGCGCGTGGAAAGATACACCGTAACTTCGACTCTTTTTTCCGTGGTCATATTTTTCTCCGCGTTGCTTTTTTCTTCTTCTTTTTCTTCTTCGTTGCCGTTGGAATTTTGACCAAAATTTTGGTGTTGCGCACCCTCGACGACGACGACGTTCTCTTTCCGGAACAAATTTTTCATCGCGCCGTGGACATCTTTATGGTGCGCGTGATCGTACGGCGAATCGAATCGATCCCAGGGAAGTAACGAAAATCCAGCTCTGACACCGTGCGTTTGGAGATTATGGTAACACTGTTTAGGATTCCAGGTCCCACCGATGTCATCTTTCGCTTCGAGAATGATGATTTTGGAAATCGTCGAGTCGCCTCGGCGTAAAGCTTTCACCAACGCGACGGAGGAAAGACCGGCGCCGATTATGACGATCACTTTTTTTCCTTTCACAGGAGGCGGGGCCGACATCTTCGGGAGCCTGTTTGTGGTGCGCGTATATTACTCTCGAGTTGATGTGATGTGATAGATATATATCGTTATTCCAAACGCGGTGGGGAGGGGGCAATACAGAGAGAGAAAGTGAAAAGTGAAGAATTAAAACGTTGAAGGAGAGAGAGAAAGAGGATTATATGAGACGAGACACATAAACGGGGGAGGGAGGATCCGAGTGAGTCACCTTTAAATAAATTTTTGTTGTTTGTTTCTTTGGACGTTTTTCGCATTAAATAAAGTATTAAAGTGTATTATATTAAAGAAGTGCAATAAATAGGAATAATAAATAGGAGGAGGTCAATCCATTCCTGGTTGTTCGTATCCTCCTCGTCGAAATCATTGCCGTCGCCTTCGTTTTGGCTGCGCTGCATGATTATGTGTACAAAATTTTCCTTTTTTTTTACCATGCACCGTCGGGGGCTGTGAAGATAATCTTCGAAGAGTCTTTGACGACGAGCATGAAGTTCTTCGCGTCCACGTACGGTTGTAAAGTTCTCTTAAATCCAGACCATATGATCGTCCGCGGCACGTTGGCAACTTTTCGGAGCAACTTGCAGGTTTCCGTATCATCAACGCCGGGAATCTTATACTCCAAGTACGCGACCAATACTTTGTGCATTTCTTGCAAGTCTTGTACAGACATATCATCGCCGACTTCGTCCAAAACGAGCACTTCAGGAAGCGCGAGCAACGCTCTCACGAGCCTAATTTTGATGAGATCATTCTGATCCAACAAAGCCAAGAGCGAATCCAAAGAAACCTCGGACCAGTTCGATTCATGTACGCTTCCGATGACGACGGAACTCAGGCCAACGAATTTGCAGATATCCCAGACTTTTCGAGAATCATAACTTCGGATTTGATTCAAAAACAGAGAGTTTTCTTCCGAATATTCAGCTAAGTCTCTCACGCGAGATTCAGCGTTTAGTATTAAGTTCGAGCGCAAACTTGCAGATTGCACGAAAGCGCCATGTTCGGAGTTCACCCGACAGGCGAAAAGCGTCGGCGAAATTCCAACTTTACCGGTTGTCGAAATTTCCTCTCTCATCAAGAGATTCATGAGAGTTCTGGAAGAGCCGTCAGAATTTCTTAAGACTCCGATTATACCACCCGTTCGAACGTCACTGACTTTCCTGGAAGATCGGTCCACTAAAGAGCAATTTTCAAAAATACTTCTCGAAGCGTACGCGACTGATACGTCCTCGAACACCAAGAGAGGCACGCCATCGGACAGAGTAATACAAGATCCTTCATGATCGCGCATACCATCTTTGTTCATTGGTATATTACAGATTCTCTTCTCTTCCGAACTTTGGAAGTTCAAAAGTTCCGCAATGTGCTCGACTTTGGATAAAACTTCGAGAACGGATGAACTGCAAACAAAGATCTGAACGCAACCGGTCAAAAGTTGAATCATGGCGGTCAATGAAACAAGATATTCACCAACCGTGACTTTGCCTTCATCACCATCGTAGTCTTTCAAAAATTTGGTAGGCAACGCATAAAAGACGGCGGTAACGCAAACTAAGCAACCTTGCATCATCCAGGTGTTGTAGTAGAGATGATACCAACGCTCAAAGATGCCGCCGTTCAACTGGAACCAAAGTCTGTCGTACTGGAGAGAACAAAAGTCGATGACACTTCTTAACTCTCGCACCAAAAGAGTATTGTGCAGAATAACGTGTGCTCCAGAGTACACTATCACTTCGAGTCTGTCCTCGTCCAAGCCGATTTTCAAGCCACGGGAGCATCTGAAAAACAAGAAAATGAGAGAGAATCCCAAGAAACCGTACGGGATCCCATAAATAAGCTTCATAAAGAGCATGCCCATATTCTCGCGGAATAAAAAGGCAAGAAACGCAGAAGCGCCAACCATTCTAAACAATTGCTCAAAAATTTCGTTCAATGGCTTCCAAAATTCTTCGCGAATCGCTTCGCAGTCGGTGAAAATTGTCACTCGAAAATATGGTTCCGAATCGTTGATGTGCGTCAAATCGGCGGTAGATAAAATGTTATATTTAAGCAACAACAGCTGCTCAAAGTGCGTCTTGATCATATAAGCTCCATTGAAATAGTGCAAACCAACGTGAAATTTATAAACCTCGATAAACGCGAATGCCAATCCAATAAAAATGCAATAATCTGCTTTTTTAAGGATCAAACCTTCATCGAGTAAGAGTTGAAAGAGAAATCCCCACAAAAATGTTTCCAACATCGCAACACTGGCTTGCTTTAATTGATATTTCCACTGCATACCTGCGATATAAGGGACACTTAAACAATTTTTGATAAATACGAAGAGAGAATTATAAGTCCAAAATGCGCTTTTTCCTTTCACGTCCAAGCCGGTGGAAGACGAACCGTGCATGAACGGCTCACTTGGAAATATCTTTATCGACAAGACAGGAATCGAGGACGCGAATATCGAAGCGTCACCATGTTTCAACGAAGAAGAGTCTTGGAGTCCTGATCTCTTGGATCCACCAAAAGAATTCATGGAGGTTAGTTTCTTCGTCGAAATACTTTCAGCTTTCGCGGCGCCGGCATCGCCGAACACTTCCCCAGGTTGGAGTATAAAGTGGAACCCCTTCAACGGCGAAAATTGCTTACTTTTCCGCAGGATTGGTACTCTCAACTTTGTAATTCCCGACGATACCGAAAAGCTAAAGGTATAATCGTCAACTCTGGTGACTGATGTGTTCTGACCTTCCGCAGCATATGGGAACCCAAAATCTTTATTGAGCACCGCGTGAGGAACTGTGCCCCATGAATCTGGAACCTCAGATCGGTGCGGTCCCGATTTGCAAGTCATGTAAACATTATCAAGGCGAGTGTTACTTTCGATCGAAAACTCGACGCACTTTTCATCCGAACGACACGAGATCTCCTTCACGATGAAGTTTACTCGAGCCGAAGATTTTGACACCGCCGCGGGTTTTTTTGTCAAATCGACACCATCCAAAAGTTTAGGCTTTCCAGCTGTAAAAGGCTCAACATCGTGTGCCTCTAAAACTTCGAGAGATCTCTTAACCTCCACGTTATAATACGCACCTGGACGGTAAATCCATACCATCTGAATAAGCACGTACCCGATAAAAACGACCAAGCAAATAAAAATGATTTTGATGTCATCGAATATATACTCGTTCGGCTCAATATAATCTTGCCACAAGTGTGGGTTTTGTTTTAACCACTCGCACGCTCCGAGGGAGTATAATAAAGAGGTGTTGTAATTGATTCTTTCATCTTCGCCGGCGCCTTCCCAATTAGTCCAAATTTCGTCTCGCTTCGCAATTAGAGAAGTATTTTGGGTTTGGTTCACCAAATTCCACGACTCTTCAAACGTGACGCTGTATTTTGAAAATAAATAAAATGCATCCTGAAAGTATAACCGGTCTGGTAAATACGAAGCCTTCTCGAGAATATCTTTCGCAAAATCGCAAGGCGCGCTGGTGTGGTTCGCGGCAAAAGCCATCGAGTAAGAAGATCTATAACCCGCTTCAACAAACTGGTTGTTCGCGCAGAACATCTCATCGAGCATGTTTACACGCGCGAAGCGATAATCCGAGACGACGCCAGCATCATTCACGTACGGCTGAATGAAGAGATCTGGTTCCCACCAATAAAAAATTGTTGGTTTGTCCAAATCTTCGGCAACTTTCACCACAGTTTTTGTCTTCGCCGGTCCAGCGTAGACAATCTCGAGCGGTGCAGCACTGGCAATGACCCGGATCTCATTCTTCTCAGTAGGAGGTAACCATCCAGGATTCTCGACGATGAGCGCAAAGCACTCGGCCAAACCGCCGCAATTACCTTCAGCCTTCTTGCGTCGAGTGCAACAATTCGCCGTCGGTGACTCCCAAGTCCAGTACACGCAGTCTAGAACTCCACCTTGAAAGTTTTTACGGTCTTCGCCCGAACAATGATCATCTTTCCAAGAAGCTGGAGCATCCAAAACGGGCAATTCCGATGGACGCACGAGATGAACTGGAGACGTCGTATCGAAACCACCGTTGGCTTGAATGAGAGAAAGCGTATCAAAATATTTGCCTTTAAGCGCAGCGGCGTTTATGAACCAGCCGTTTCTAGCGGATGGACCAAGAATGCCATCAAAAGCGACCTTGGCCGGGTTGGCAAGAGTCACCTTATCGGTAACGTAATCTCTTCCCGCTTTACCGCTTTGCGTCCAAAGTTCAACATCGAAAGATTTTTTACCAAGCATAAGATTGAGATATTGGAGCTGCGCGGTCGGATAAGGCCCATTCTCTATGCCGTTATCTTCTGCGTACGTCGCATATGAGTCAATGCAACCTAACCACGCGGTATATTCGTGGAGCTCAACTTCGTACCCGAGCTTCTCTCTCAGCAAAATCTCGAGCGCGAACGTCTGCATCGCCTGTGTTTCCCACCAAACAACTTCCAAGTTGATCGTATTTCGCAAACCAAGCAAATTAGAGAGAAAAGCTGGAACAGAATTCCGATTGGATACGTGCGTATCATCGAAGCATTGCGGTCTTTGCGTTGTCAAATGTTTACATATCGGCGGTTGCGCAGCTTTCGAAACCATAAATTGTGTCCCCGAAAGCACCAAAAAAGCAGTCAAAATTGTAACTGCCAGAGGGGACCAACCGCGCGTTCGCTTGAAAGATGACATCATCGCTCGATTGCAGGGAACGATGAACACGACAAAAAAATGTAGCCCTGAGGTATGCTTTTTATATACGTATTTAACGGTTCGAAACTTCCTCTCCTCGTTTCTTTTCTTCTTCTTTTTTATAAACCCCTGGGACTACTCTTAAAAGTCGATTTTGTTCTTGATAATTATGCAAATCTGTTCTCCAACGAACCAAATTCTCTCTCGTCGCTGCTTTCGTAAAGGCGATAAATATAAACAACTGCGCTCGAGTAACGCAGATCAACGACAACAACTCAAACGAACAAATTAGTATCCCGTCCGTCGATGTAGACTGAGTGTGAATTCTTTGGTCGCGTCTGAAGCGTTGAAGCGTGTGATAATGAGGAATTTTGCACGACGCAATATAAGGAGTAAGAAAGGCCGGTGTTTTTATAAATTGTTCAGAACAAAAAGGGGAAGAAGGAGATATTTATTTTTTGATAAAAACCTCCTCAAAAAAAAAAGAAGAGGACGCGAGCTCCAGGGGGTCAATCAAGTGGGGGACAAAAAAAAAGAAGAATTTAGGAAAGGTCACGACGCAAAAAGAGACGCGAGACGACCGAAGACGAGATCAAAACGATCGCGAACGGAGCGATCTACCATCGCCACTCCCGCGTTTCGTCGTTTTTTCTTTCCATCTCTCTGTTTTCATCCCCTCCGCGCGGAAAGGTTGGCGAGGGGAAAAAAAAGAGAGAGCGCATTTTAAAGGTGTGTTTCTCCATATAGTCCTTTTGAGCTTTCTCTTTTGAGAAAAACGGAAAGAAATATATTCCCTCTCTTTCTCTTTCAAATTCCTCTGACAACAACAACGACACACAACAACAACAACAACAACAACGCGCTCTAAGAAAGACGAAAAGCTTTGCGTTGAGAGCGAAGGAGAGAGAAAGCGGAGAAGAAAGGAGGGGAAAATGAACACGTGCGTTATATCCGATCTGCCTCCTCTCAACAACTCATCGTCTTTGCGTTTTTTTACCATCCTCGCATCGAAAGAAGGGGCGCTGGCGAAAAAAAAAACATCGTCGTCGTTCTCCTTGGAAGACGTGGAAGAGGTGGAAGAAGAGGAGGAGGAATTTAACGACGAGGAAGAAGAAATAGATGAGGAGGAGGAGGAGGACGACGACGACGACGACGAGACAGAACGACGATGGATGGAAGACGAGAGGATAACGAACGCGACGCGCATCGACGTGCGCGAGTTGACCGATACGCTCTACGACGAGAACACAAACGAAATAAACTTAACCACCGCGCGAAGTAAATCGTATTTGAAAAAAATACAAATGCAAGGGGGAAGCAGCAACCAGAGCACGGAAGAAGAGAGCAAGAGTTGTTCCAAGGAAGTGCGGGAGGAGGAAAGAACTCTGATCATTTTTTATGAGCCAGCAGAAACGAGCGAAGAAGACGAAGAGGAAGAGAAGAATACATCAGATAAAGATGCAAATAACAATGATACTAATACTAATAGAAGTGAGAAGAACGAAAACAACGCTCGTCGTCGCGCTCGTCGTCGACAACGAAATAGGTCCGTATTCGTTCCGTTTTACATCGCGCACGTGTTCAGAAGATGTGGGCACACGGGGCCGATAAAAGTGCTCCTGAAGGAGGAGAAGAAGAAGAAGAGGCGAGGGTCGACGAAAGAAGAAGACGAAGAGGAAGAGGCGAGGAGAAGCGTTTCCTCGGTCTCGGGAATATATGATGAAAGGATAGCATCGGTGTATGATTTGTTGCAAAATTTAACGACGCAGCGACTTCAAGTTATCGATACGCGCTCGGAAGCTTTGTTTCTCGGTAAAGTGCGCCGGGGGGCGAAGACTGGTCCTTCTTCAAAGAACGGCGGCGTCGACAGAGCCGGTCACATTCCAAGCTCTATAAATGTACCTCACTCGCGATTGCGACCGTTTGATAACGAACATAATATTGCGATATTTGAAGATCGTGGGGTTGATATGAGCGCCCCTTGCGCAGTTATAGGCGAACAAAGGTGTTCAAGTGCGCCTTTCGTGGCGGCTATGTTGGAAAACCTTGGCTTGAAAGAAGTCTTCATCGTCGAAAGCGGGGTGCGCGCGTGGAGGTGCGAGGATGGTGGTTCCTATCCTTTATTCAATCCAAGCACCGACAGCTCATCCAAGGGTCGAGTTCTCGTTTGGAGCGTCACGAGAGGACGTTCAACGGCTTTAGAGCGAGCTTTCGCGCAGCACCCAAAAATCATGGTCATGCACGAACTTTTGACCGAACCGTATTTGAAAGAAAATACGCCAGACAATTACGAAAAGATAAAAAATGGACAGCAGACATTAAACGTATCCTCGAGCGGTTGCTCGTATGCGTCCGTGATGGAACTCATGATGACTGATTATTCCTCGCAAGGAAAACCATATTATTTATGCAAAGAGCTCTCTTGTTATTTCGATGAGGAGAAGTGCACCGATGAATGGCTTCTAAGCTTTCATCACGTCATTCTGGTTCGAAACCCAAGCGATGCGCTGAAATCTTTCTATCGAGTAGGTCTCAATAATGCAGTTGCGGAATCGTTATATTTCGATCCATCTGAATCTGGATTCAAAGAGTGTCAAAAGATTGTGGAGAGATTGGATAGGATTAAAGGAAAGTATATGGTCGTGGACGCTGATTTAGATTTAATGGCTAATCCGGAAGGGACTCTGAAGCAGATTTGTGCGTTTTCCTCGATTGCGTTCAGTAAAAATATGCTTTCGTGGGAACCGAAAGAACTCGATTCCTGGAAAAAGTTCCGCGGCTGGCACACCGACGCCGTCAACTCAACGGAATTAAAAGCACCAGTACGGAGCGAATCTTTCGAGCTAGCAGACTATCCGAAAGAAGTGTTCACCGCCGTCGAAGAAGCCATGCCGTACTATACTTTCTGCATAAAAAGAAGATGAAAAAGGAAGAGGTCACAGTAAAAAATAAACATGTTCATATAATACCGGTAGAAATTTATTCTTATATATATTTTATTACAGTAGAATCATGCGTTATTATCACATTCAATGCATGTATGATACATGGAACTCGCACTCGCTTGCGCGCGCGCGTGTGCGTGTGTGTGTGTGTGTGTGTGTGTGTGTGTGAAAGTATTCTCAGAAATCTCCTCTTTTTTAAAGGTTACTCTCGTCGGCTCCCTTTTCTTCGCTCGCCTTCTCCTCGACGTGTCGAAATTTAAACCTCCTTCTCCCAAACGATATGGAAAAGAGCAGAGCAACGACGCAAGATAAGATAATGAATATACCAGCAGTTTTGTCTAACGCAATCGTGTAATCGATTTTGCTCGCGCTTGCATTTGCATCGCATGTATCCGTGCTGTATTTGTTCAATATTTCATCCAATACGCCATCCGCTTCCATGCCTAATAAGATTGTATCAAAGATGTGTGTTATATCCGAATGACAATCGTCATAGTTCGTAATAAATCCACCGCCAGCTGCTAAGACTATACCATTCGCGGAGGCGTCACAGTTAGTTGCTTGCTGGACAAGTGTACCCGCATCTGCCGAAGAAAGAATCACCGCTTGAGAGCCGTACTTACTGAGCAAATCGTCAATTTTCTTCGTCGCTAATATTTCACTTCGAGCGACATCCGTAGCAATAAGCCAAGGATTCTGGGCAAGTATTCGAGACTTCAGCGGGTCTCCTGTGAACATGATGGCTCTTCCGCCAGCCTCTTGCAAATCGTTCAACGTATTGATAGCCATCGTACTTATCGCTTCCTCGATGAGTATAGATGTCAACGCGGCTGTATATAATGAGCTGAAACCAAGCGTGCAAAAGCTAAATACTGATTGAAGCACCATGCCCGTTTTCGTCACAGGTTCTGCCACGAAACCTCCCGTCAAGCATTCGAACGATAAAAATATCGATCGAGCCGCGGAAGCTTTGAACGTCGGTAGATTAAAGTGCGGGTGTTCAAAGAATAAATACAAAAGAGCGTAACCGACCAGAAAACTAATAAGCGTGAGCCATACCTGCCAGCTCAGAGGAGCAAGGAAAGAGAAATAATCAATCTTTCCGCCGCTTCCCGCTTGCTTACTCACGGTTAATATTCGCGTAATGTCCGTGTGATAATATCCGCAAGAGATACCGATGGAGCGCCTTCTCGCCGTATCCGACCACCACTGTCCGCTCACGTCAAAGTCGCGAGTGAAGTTCAAAGCCATTTGCTCGTACGTTTCCCCTCTGCTCGAATCCACGTCCCCGAATATCGTCCAATTCGTTTTAAAGTTCCCAAGCGACGCCATCTTTTCGAAAACGTCAAAGTTATACCCCGACAATTGACTTCCGCAATCAGTACAATACACGTCCGGATAGTCTCTCGTTCGCGTCGGCGCCGCTTCCCCTTCGATGGAAACGTACCCGGGATCCCAAATAGCCGCCACAGTGAGCGTTAAACCGTCGAGTCTTGAAACCAAATCTTCGCTCGTTTCAGAAGAGGATATGTTCACACCATCCAGCAAGTTTAATGCGCACGCGTCCAAACGAGTGGCTCCAACGCCAAACCTCGAAAACGAAAGTCTGTCCGTGTTAAACTCAGTGTTGTAATCACAAAAGAGGAGAACACAAAAAAAGAGAAAAACAGACTTGCAAGGTGGAGGAGAAGAGTTTTGATGGACGAATTTTGCCCCCCTCCAACGCCTGCTCTCTTTTCGTTTTTCTCCCATCGTATCACGAATAAATAAATAAATATGCGCGCGATTTTCTTCGCGCGAGCAGCGCGGCGTATAATTATTCGACTCTTCTTCTTTCTCTCCTCCTTCTTTCTCTCAGTTGCCGCCGTTAAAGAATACTATAAAATGAGAGGGAAAGGGAGTAATTGGAGAGAGAGAATCGTGTGTCTTTTTTTGATGCATGCATGAAGAAAAAAAAGAAATTTTTGGTTGTGAAAAAAAAAGGAGAGAGATTCTGAGAGAAGAGGACAAAGGCGACGTGGTCAAATGTTGCTTTGTATGAAGTGAAACACTTCTGCTGCGTATTTACAAATATAAAAACATGCACATCCTCTCTCTACCTCTAATGACTAAATTTTGCTGCGTCTATCTCTTAACGACTTCATCGCCGTTTGTGCTACCGTCGTCGTCGTCGTCGTCGTCGTCGCCGTCGTCCGTGGATGCTATATTTATCTGTCCACCTTGTTGTTCCTGTTGTTTCGTTGCCGAACCGACGACGTCGGCCTTCAAGGCTCGCAACCGATCAAATTCTCTTTTGCTATATTTCATGGTCAAATGCAGCCATATTGGCATAGCAAACAGAAAGACGCCACATGCGATGAGGAACAAATCTATATAGAAGAACGCTTTCTTCGGAGAGTCGCTCTCCAAAGCAGAATTCATCGTCGGATACTGCAAAACCGCCGATAGAATAGCCCAAACGCCGACACCAGTTCCGTACATTTTACCAAACGTATTCACACCAAACACATTCTGGCAATACACAGTTATCGTAGTGTAAAAAGTAGACCTGAATATTCCAAATGCGATAAAACCGATGCAAAGTGACCAGTACGAATCGTTGTATAGAATTGGGATAAACGAGATTATTCCAAGCACGTTCACCACGGCGATACTAATCGCAAGTCCAAACTTATTTACAAACGAACCCGTTAAACTGAATATTGGAATAGAAGTCAAAATCAAACCATTAAAGAGTGTAACCAGTGTATTCGCGTCGTTGTAATCTCGTCCGTCGCCGGCGAGCAATAAATGTTCGAAAACTGATCCGAGCAAAAACATGATTCTATAAATACAAATAAACGACCACAAAGAGAGCCACAGATAATGAGGTGTTTTCAATTGCTCCAGAAACGTCATCTCATTAATGATTCTGCCGTTATGCGTAGCGGCACTGCGACCAATTTTCCTATCAAAATAACTGGACGAATTGAATCCAAGACGTTTCATACTCCCTATATTCTTAAGCTGTCGAGCTCCCGACTCAGAGACTATTTCTTCGGGTCGTTCCATGTATTTACCCCAAACACGTTTGTGCGATAATACCAGGAAAAGAACGCTCATAAAGAATAAACTGTAAAACAAATGCCGCATGGAAAATATTTCCGCGTCGGACTGATGCAACAACATGAAAATCAGGAAACAAATCGTCGAAGCATCGTAGGCGGTATTCATGATGGCGTGCGATGTCTCAAAATATCGCGTAGACTCCCAGTGCGAGCAAAACGTATAATGCGAGAGAGAAAAGCCCGCACCACCGATTGAAAGCAGTCCACTCGCCGCTATAAACGCATCAAATTGTTCAGAGTCGGATTCTGCGAAAAGGACGCACCCGGCCGCGAATATGAGTAGACTCATCAATCGACATGGCAGCACTCCGAATTTATCAAGGAGGATGCCCCAGACTAAAAGTGAAACCGGCGTCCCGAACGCTCCAGCGGTGTAGATTTGAGAATATCTCACGTTTGCGCTCGCGCACGTGGCGATTGCGGTGGTAAAAGTGTTGTTGGTGTTGTTGTTGTTGTTATTACTATCGTTAGTATGATCGGTATCATTTTCATCCGAGGCACACAGTTCGGAATATTGTCCCTCTTTTCTCATGATTACGAACAACGACGAGGCTCCAAACATCACTCCGGTGCAAAAAACACACTCAATCGCGCTCAGACAAAGTAAAGACCAACGTCTCAACATCGACGATCGCGTCCACAACCACGGACTGGAAAACGCGGACATGTCGATGCTCTCTATCACTGCGTGTGCTTTTGGTGGTAATTGTTAGACGTTTTGATCAAAACGTATTCAATAAATAGAATAGTTTTGTTCCGGGGTGAGGAGACGTGAATTGTTTGTTACGGAGGGGATTATATGAAGAAAACAGCACAAAAGATCTCTGAAAAAGAAGGGGGGGGACGATCGAGTAAAAAACCTTCCAAAAAGAGTATGTGGTTAATTAAATTCGTGGGTTTTGTCCTTTCTTTCTTTTTTCTTTCGCTTTCTCTTTTTTTCGTAGATTTCCCCTCGTGATGAGAGGAAGAACAAGTAAAAAAACCAGAAGAGAAACAACTTCAACCCTTCCTTCCTAAAGTAAGAACTGCATCATGTGTATAATAAATAAATACTTTAATCGAAACCTTTATTCGACCGTAACTTTTTCTTCTGACTGGCGCTTTTCTTCTGTTCTAATCGCTTGGCGTTTGCCTTTTTCGCGCTCTTCTCCATCTTTTTCCTCGCTTGAGCGTTTTCCACGTCTTTCAACACCGACGCGCTTTGGATGATATCGTCCATCTTCTCTAAAGCGTCGTCTATGTTTTTACTCTGCGTTCGATGTTTCGTACTATTCACGACTAGGCAGTCTTCGCTATTGATTCTGTTCTTTTCCAATATCCGCAGACGAGCGGCGACCCATTTGGGTAGGAATCCAGATGCCACGGCGCCGTTGAGAGATAAGCGCATGTCCACTTTCGTGTTTACTTTGTTCACGTTTTGCCCGCCGGCGCCTCCCGAGCGCGAGAAGGATATCTCTACATCGCCTTTCTCCAACGGTCGAGGCGATGAGCTATCTTCGCCTTCTCCAGGTTTCGGTAAGTCGTCTTCCCTCGAAATACCAATAGACGACGATGACGACGATGAAGAAGAAAACGCGCGAACCCCGTCCGGCGAAGAAGTCGGCAAAGTCAAGCTACTGCCTCGCTTTGGCGGACTCTTTTTGTTCTTCTTAGTCCCGGGCGTTGGCTTTTTCGCGCCTATAACTATGCCACCTCCCTCGTCGTCGTCAAAGTCTTCGGAACTTTCCTTCCACGGGTCGTCCAAATCCTCGTCGTCGTCGTCGTCGTAATAATAGTCTTCGACTCGTCCAGAAGCAGTTGCAACGTCGTTCTTGAATACCCTTTTTTTGTTCGGCGTGTTAAAACTACTGCTACTACTACTGCTTCTGCCATTCATCACACTAAAGCTACTCATAAACCTACTGCTGATACTACTACATCCACACCAAGCCTTTTTCGAAAGCATCGTCATCGTCGCTCGACTCGGTTCTTTGTCGCCGAAGATGCTGCTGCTGTTGCTGCTGCTGCTGCTCCTCCTGCAAGACGTGGATGATGGAACGCACACAGATAAAGAAGACAAAGAAGAAGACAAAGAAGAAGACAAAGAAGAAGCACGAGCTGAACGACAGTGACGACGACGACGAAGTAGCACTGGCAGTACTCTTTGCGTTGCCGCTGCTGCTGCCGCTGCTGCTGCTGCTCCTGCCATCATCATCGTCATCGTTTTCTTCTTTTCCTTTCCTCTTTTAAGTTGTCGTGTATAGACACAGAAGAAGAAGAAGAAGACTGTCAGAAAGAATTTTTAGAAAAAAATTTGGAGAAAAATTTAAAAACAACAACAGATGACTTTTTGGGGGAACGTCACTTCAAAAATTTCTTTAACGACTCTCACTCTACTAAATACGAACACTCACACTACAACAACAAACTCACACACACACAGTAATCAAAGTGCTTTTGTGACGGAAGTTATTGTTGTTGTTGTTGGTTTTGTTTTCGTCGTTGTCTCGTTGCTGATATATACGCGATAAAAACGCGATAAAAAAGAGAGAGAGAAAGAGAGAAATTTGTTCCGTTACTCTTCGAGCGTAACTTGAGAGACGACGACCTGATGATGATGATGATGATGAGGACAAAGAAGAATTCGAAGCTCTTCTTCTTTTTCTTCCTCGAAGTGTTAGTTTTCTTCTTTTCTCTCGAAAAAGTATCGGCGGAAAGATTCACCGGGACGTTAAAACTAAACTCCGCGAACACGGAGCAAACGGTCGGTAAATTCGCGGTGAGAAGAACGGGAGATATAAGCGTGAAATTATCAACCGCGAAAACCGGTTGGGAACGTGGCAGACACAAGTTGAAAGTTTTATTGTTTGAAGATAAATCGTACGAAGAGTACGACCGACAGGTGAAGAAAGGAAGCTTGTGCGACAGTCGATGCAACATGGCAAATTTAGAGCACGACGTGGATTTACCGCACCCGAAAGCGACGCACAAGGCGGAAGGGTACGAGTTTTTTGAAGATCCAGAATCGGGAGACTCCTATCGAGTGGATTTGGACAGCGGGAACGTCAGTTGGGTACATCCCGAGAATCACATGGTGGACGAAGAAGCCGTTCGAAAAGCCGCGGATAACAAGAAGAAAAAAACACCGCCGTCGTCCAAAGGGTGGGGGCTTAAAGGAACAGGAGGGGCAACCCCCACGGATTCGTTGACGCCGCAGAAGATTGTGCACAGGGAGACGTATTTCGAATCGAGCTTACGAGCGATGCGACAGGTGAAAGGAAGAAGAGGCGTGACGTATAACGCGTCAAGAGCTGCGTTTTGGTATATCGTCGTCGCGGATTGCGCGTTGGAGTTTTACGACGCGAAGCCTCCGCCTTTGCATTTCGATATCACGATAAAGAATAATGGACAACACTTACCGTCCGATTTGAGCGGCATCGGGTGGGTGTACGTGACGAATTTTTTATTCATGTTCTTTTTAGGTTTGGTATTCGTCTCCATGGCCGTTCGCATGCACAGAAAGAACGAAAAGACGACGCATTTAGTCGTTCTTTTAGTCATGTTGGCGTACTTTTTACAAATGATGAGCTTATTACTTGAACTATTACACTTGAGAAGATTCGTCAAAGACGGGAAAGGCTTGCGATGGCGGTACTCCTACTTACCCGCAGATTTTATGGCAGAAGTCTCGCAAGGAACGTCTGAGTTTATAACGACGATGACGTTGTTATTTCTTGTCTGTGGATGGACGACGACGGCGGAGGCGGAAAGTTTGAAGAGTTCCGCGGCGAAAGTATTTAGTGGTGATTCGAGTTTAGAAAGCGGTTCGGCGGCGAGAAGACGAACGGGGGCGAATTTTGGAGCCGTCGCAGGCGCGGACGGCGTCGCAGACGATGGGGAACGAAAGAGAGGACGTTCGAACAACTTTAGTAGCGATGGTGATTACGACGACGATGCGAAGAAGAAGAATGCGCCGCCAACGCCGAAAACAATCGCTAAAGGTGCGGCAGCCATCGCGAAAGGTTTGCTCGGTAAAAAAGCGTTGGAAAATCCAGAGACGAAACGAATTTTAGTGAACATCACCGCAGCGTTGCGCTCGCCGGGGTATTTGTTCAAAAAGCTACCCAATGGTGTCAGCGCAAGCACTCGCCGCTTATCTGCTGGTGGGATGATTATCGCAGGGAACGCCGTGTTACATTTTATTTTAGAAGCGTGGGGGCGACGATACGAGTCGATGTTCAACTCGTTCCACGATCACGAACATTTACCCGGTTTCCTCCTCGTATTTATTCGTTTAGTTCATGCCGCAGTTTTTGTCGTCGGTGGTCGAACGGCTATTGCCGCCGCCGATGTCGACAGGCGAGCGAAGAATTTCATTCGAAACTTTCGAGTGGTTGGCTTGTTGTGGTTGATTTCGTTCCCCGCGGTTGTTTTCATGGCGAGGTTTATGAAAAAATTATGGCAAAGGCGTTTCGTCGCCGCTGGATGCGTGACGTTACAAACGCTCGGGTTGTGCGGACTCGCGAGTTTAGTTTTGTTGGACGATAGTTTCATGAAGTTGAGCTCAATTAGTGGGAAAGGAAATGCGTCGTTCTATCGCGGTGGCGTCTCCAAGTTTGGCGTCGGTAAGCTGCGAACGAAAGTGAGCATGGATTAAAAGATTGTCAAAAATACGACGCGCCTTTGAACAGAGCGGGGGATTCAAACTTTCCTTCTCGTGGTACAACAGAAATTATTATTATCGTTATTATATATACACTTTACTTTGCCGCTAAATCTATAACTTCCTCTTTCTCCGTCCAAGCACCGACGTTTTCGAAAGCCGTCGCTCTTTGGTGTCTATAATCCGCGTCCGAGCACCAACGCTCGTAGTCTCTCGCTAACCCGCGTAAAAAAGCTTTCTCGATTTCCCTCAGAGTGAATCCAAGAACGGCGTCGCCGACGCTCTGAGTAACACTTCGCGGAAACTTTTTGAACGGTCCAGGCGGATCGACACCGACGCCGATTTCTGTCCAACCTTCGATGTACGCGTATTTATTTTCCTCTTCTTCCGCCTCTTCTTCTCCCTCTTTTTTACTACTCGAAACATCATCCGCGTCGGCGTGTTCTGCCGAGCCAATGCCGTAGTGCAACAAATCACCGTAGTCCCACGATTCATCTCCTCTGCTTTTCCAGCGAAACGCCGTGCTCCCTCGATTAACGAACATCTCGTTTATGCCTAGACTTTCGACTTCCTTCCCTTCCAATCGACAACTCGCGACTTCAATCAAAACGCACGGTCCTCTCATATCCGCATCCTCGCGTTCCGGTCTGTACATTTTATTCATCTTCTTTCTTCTCTTCTCTTCTTCCTCTGCGTTCACATCGTTCGCTTTCGTTTTGCCACTCCACACAAATCTCTGTTCGTTATCCGTCGTCAACACGCTCACTTTCACTCTAACGACTGGTTTTACCTCCAACGTGAAGAACTTCAATCCCGGGATGGCGAGCTCGAAGAAGCCTTCGTCTTCTCTAATAGTCTCGTCGAAATATTTCGTCATCTTCGCGCCTAACGGCAACGGCACGTCCACGTACTGTTCCACAGGCAGTCGCATGTAGCTCGCCAACGATAGCTCTGGCGTGACATCGTCCGCCTCGTTCACTTTCACGATCGCTTCGCACGTCGCTCGAAGGTTCGTGTTCCACTCTTTGCCAGCCTCGTTGCTGTTGAACACATTTTTGCTGCTGCTGCTCCTGCTCCCTGGTGGTTGTTCGTTCGCCAGCGACGACGACGATGAAGAAACAACGACGCGATTTCGAAGACAGTACGAATGCCGACGAAGGCTACACATCCTCGTTCTTATATCATCAGTACTGTTGTTGTTATTGTTGTCTGTACCATTCCTAAAACTTCTTCCCCGAGAGGACGGAAAATGTTGTTGTTGTTGATGTTTAGATATGATTTTAGAAGATGACTTTGACGAAGATGACGACGCGCGAATGATGGTGAAAGGGTGGTTTGATTGCGCGTTGCGGAGAGGGTCGGTGCGAGCACACGCATCACCAATACCACCGGTTTGACAGCGCATCGATGCTGATGCAAACATCATCATCATCATCACTCTTTTTATGTGTCGTATGAATTATAAATGTAAGAAAGCAGTTTGGATATTATTAAGAAATTCGTGGTGGAGGTTGGTCGTAAGCGTTTTTGGGCGAACTCACACAAAAAAGGAGAAGACGCGGAGAGCAAAAGGACGGATGGAAGAAGGGAGAGAGACTACGAATTGAGGGTAACAAAAACACATCATCATCATAATAATCATCGTGAACATTTCAAACGCCTTTCTCTGCTAACAACTCTTTATCAGCTAATTCCGCTGCTTGGATTTCATCGATCCGATCGGCTCTGGAGACGCTCGGATTGACCAAGCGGTCTTCTCCCGCCGTGACTGAAGCTTTAACAATCACGTCTCCTTTGCGTAAGTCTCTCACGTAGTCTAATCCTTTCGTGACGTACCCAAAGGTTGAAAACTCTCCTTCTTCGAACGCTACACCGCCTAAACCGGCTTGTCTGCGATCGAAATTAAAGAGAAAAAACTGGGAGGAAGAGGAAGCGCCGTCGTCCGTGGCTGAGCGCATGGCGCTGACGCTCCCGTTCACTGAGAGAGGAATGGAAGGTAACGCATCGATGCCGCTCGCAACATCTAAAGGCGACCGGTATCTCGGCTCGAATTCATTCGACGCCTTGACTTCCAAAGGGATCGATGTCGACGCTGAATTATCGCTGTTGCCAAAAATAACAGCCGTTTCGGATAAATTTAATTTACTCCCATCGAATTCGCCTCTTTTCACCGCGTCAACGAAGTTTCCAGCCGTAATTGGCGCGTTAAAACCGTCGCAGGTTATCTCGAGATCCACGGTTTTCAAAGGCTCGCCGTTCAAATTCCCAAACGAACTCCCATCGCCGTGTTTAATCGTAAACTTTAACTCCGCCCGTCCCGTCATTCTTGGCAACTCTTGGTATCGCTTCGGTAACAAAAATGGCAAGTCGTTCACTTGGTTCACCATGATATTTCCGTTCGCTTCTATGGCTTTGGCGATCCACTTATCAAAATTCTCCACGTCTTGGTTTTCGCACGCTAAGATTAATCTGTCCAAGGCGATGACTAAATTCTCAATCTCAACTTCCGCGCTGGCTTGGGTTTCCTTCACGATCGGTTGGAAAATCTCACCTCTTTTCTCCTTGACAATCTCTTTCGCTTTCTTGATTTCGTTCAACATCGAGTTCCACGGTTTTCGCTGCGGGATGCGAAACTGATACGCCGCGTCGTCCAAATTATACTGAATGTCTGACGACTCCGCATTCACTCTCGGCGTGGCTCGTCGTAACGCCGCGGTCGGCGTTCGCGGTAAGCCCGAATTTGGGTTCGATAGCAACGCGCTCGCTTCCCGGGGAAACGCAAAACCGGATGAAAGGAGGAAAACTTCGGTCGAGAGACACAAGGAAGCGCACAGCGCGGAAACTGCTGTTTTCAAATTCTTCTTCTTCTTCACTTTACCGCTATCAATGTCTTCATTGTAGTCGTTATCGTTGTCAGTTGTGTTCGCATCGTTTCTCGATGATGAAGAGGAAGAGAGCGAAGAAAGAGCGCGCTCGAACGCATCGAAATCGCTTCTGTTTGCGCAATAATCAATCGCCTCCTCCTCCTCCTCCTCTTCCTCGCCGCTTCTTCTGTGCGCGCTTCTCTTGGTTCTCCTCTTCGTCGATGATGATGATGTCTTCTTCTCCTTCTTCACCTGAAAGGTGTTATTACTCACCACCACCAGCGACGAGGAGGACGTCGTCATCATCGTCGATGATGCAGACCCAGCGAACATATCTATTTATTAAATACGGCGAGTAAAAGAAATACGAGAAGGAAATTTATTGTGATGTTGTACGACTGTCGTACGAGGAGAAAGGAACAAATTGTTTTTTCGCATGTCTCTCTCTTTTCTCTGCTACTGCTGATTAAAACAAACTACGGACATTATAGTATCACTTCTTCGCCCTTTTCTTTTGCTCCATGACCCACTCTTCGATTCTTCTCTTCAACTCGACGTCACTTTTCAAATCCTCTACTTTCAACGGTTGACGACTGAAAGGACAGGTTTCGTTAGAAAGCAAGTGGCGCTCGATGGTGGCCCGGTCGCAGACGTTTTTCGTGATCGGTACGATGACTGGATCTTTCATCAAAGTACACATGAGAGGGTCTTGGAACTCGTCTGGAATCTCGCCTAAATCGGCTTCGAGGTCGACGGCATCGTCCGCAGCTTTTTTCGCGGCTTTTTGTAGCTTTTGGAAAATCTCAATTTCCGTCGGCGAAAGAAGAAAGTGTTTGGAGAGAACGTCGATGGCCATGGTAAAGACTTCGTCCTTGTAACTTCGCCCATCTTCCGAAATCGCCTCGGCTAACGTCTTTTCCGCACCCGTATCCATCTTATCCGCGCCTTCATTGATAATGCTTTCGTTTTTATAAAGATTGAGATACACGGTGACGATTTTTGTCAGCAACTCTTTCGGATCGAACTTATACTTCTCCGGGTTTTTCACTTTCAACTTTCGTCTCTCCGGGCCGGCGAGGTGACTGAGGAAGTAGTTCAACATGTCCGCGACTCTTTTGATAATCTCGGGCCTTAGGAACGGCGTGGCGATCTCTTTACTCGTATACGCCATCATTTCTATGTTTTGCTTCGCGAAAAACAAATCCGATCTCAGTTCTCGTTCGCTGCTTTCGTAACGCGACTCGTGATCGTCGCGTTGTTCGTCCGTCAGCTGATTCCACTGCGCTTCGTCCCCCATCAACGCCTCCCTTTCTCGAATTTGCGGAAGTTTCTCCATAGCCTCGCCGAGAGAGTGCACGGCATCGTTGATGAGCATGTCAACAAACTTCGCGTAAAATCGCCACTTGGTTTCTGAAAAAATCTTCCAACCGTTTCGGTACTCCGGGATTGCCCAAAGATACTCGCAAATGTCGCCGATTTCTTTGCGGACGTTGAATTTTTCGTAAGGACCAACAGCTTGCTCGGCATCGGCGAAGAGTTTGAGCAAGTTCGGGATGAGAAACTGAAATGCGCTCGCGTTTGTTTCGAACATCACTCGACCTAATTTATCCGAGCCAGAATAGTCTGGTAAGAACGAGTGTATGACCGAGACAAACTTACATCGAAGATATGGATTTTTGATGTGCTCAGACGCCCCGGAGAAGAGAACGAGAAAGTCTACGACTTCGGTCAAAATTTCATTCTCAATCAACGAATGCGAAGAACTTTTCGTGCACATGACGTACACCAAGTAGTCCAAAGTATCTTCCACAATTTCTTCCGGTATCGCTCGGAAAGCTTTCGAGGCTTCATCCGGGAGTTGCGTCGTCGTCGTCGTCGGAATTGCTGGTGATGTCTGATCTCCACCACCACTTCTTGCTTCGTTCAATAACCACACGCACGTTAAACGATAGAATGCAAAACTATCCGATACTACGCGCGGATCCATCAAAGTCGCATCGCAAAGCATCGTCTGTTGAATGTAGGCATCTTTCTTCATGCGAAGTTGTCCGAGTTGAACAACAAACTCGTGTCTTCGCGGATCGTTCCCGGGTAAAGATTGTATCTCCTCCTCCAATTCGTTCACTCTCTCGGCATAACGGCGTATGGTGTGTCGCTGCCTCTCTTCTTGCGCGTTGATACACGCGATGATGCCAAGATGCATAGCGCGATGAGTCGCGAAAAAACATTCGCAGACGAATCCCCACGACGACGCGTTCGCATCGCCACCTTCTTCCAACTCAAACTCCCCGCTGTTATAGCATTGTTCCGCTTCGCTCTCGGTCATGCCAAGTCTCGTGCAATCTTTGTAGTCCGTTATACCGCACGATTTAGAAAGCGTGTATTCCGCTTTAATTTTCGGCAAATGTTTTCCTTTTCCGTTGAGAACGTCCGTGAATGGCAAACTCAAACGTAACATCGTCTCGCAAAAGTTTACAAAGTAGCCGTCTGAGCAATTCTCAAACCAAGATAATTGTTGCTCTTGTTGACTTCTTTTCTTATTCACGTGCAAGTTTAAGAAGATCCACTTTAAAACGCCATCACGAGTTGGCCCGCCGTGTTTAAGCAAAGTCTTTAAGATTGCGTGCAAGCCTTCGTAGACGCGAGCCATGTGCATCCAAATCGTCGCGTGCGCGTTGTCTCTTTCGCGCACACTCACTTTCAAGTCTTTCGATCCTAAATCAACGCTTGGAAATAAAGCTGGAAATACGTTTGGTTCTCGTCTTTGCGACAACATGTTCATCACCGGAACCCTCGAATACATCGGCGAAAGCGCAAACAGCGGCCCTAATATTGAACACTCCTCAAAATCTTTACCCAACACGTATCCATCGGACGTTCGCGCGTTTGCGTTGAAGTTTGGTATCATCATTACGTGCGGCGGTAAAGTAGGAAAGATTTGAGCGTTGCGGTTTTTGGGCATCCAGAGCGGATGCTTTATCAATCTCGCCGCGGCGATTGGATTCGCCGCGAGCATAAACATTGCCCTCAAAAATGGATCGAAATCCGCGAGAATGGACATTCCGTGGACGAGAAAAGGTTCGGTCGGTAAAGATTTCTCTCTCGTAAACGTCCATTGCCTTTCGTGCAAGAATATCGCATCCAGCAGGTCAGGTTCTTCCTCGCCAAACTTTTTGCAAAACGCGTCCAAATACATCTGGCTCATTTCGCCCGTGTATAATCGATACGAAAACTCATTCACACCGTATTCTTCCTCCCACTCTGATATTGGAAACATCCCTGGCTCTTCTCGGGTCCCTCGAATTTCCTCGTCCGGATTCAACACCAATCCACCGTAAGAGACGCACAATTTCTTCACCTCTTGCATCAACAGGTCGAACTTATCTTTCGCGTCCCTTTCGTTTGCAAACTGCGCGAGAGTGGACTTTCGCAACTCCTCGTCCGCTCTGTGAAACGTTTCTAAAAGGTACCTGAACTTTGACTTTTGATTCAGTTGGTGTTCGTTTCTTCTTTGTTCACCACCACCACCACCACCACCACCTGCTCCTCCTAACGATGATGACGAGGATAGCGATAACGATAATCGCGAGATCAGCACTCTGTCCGCAAACTCCTCGTTTATTTCATCCGCCTCGTCGTTTTCTTCTTCTTTTTCTCCTCCTCTTTCTTTCTTTTCGTTCGCGATCTCCTTTTCCAACGCGTCTAAAAACACGATCGATGACGACGCATTCTCGCCATTACCACCGTCGCTCGTCGTCGTCTTACTACCAGTACTACTATTGCTACCACTCTTCGTCCACGCGCAGTTGGTCACCAGCTCGAGCTTGGATTTGAAATACAGCCGGTGCATTTTCTTCGCGTCTTTCATCATTTTTCTTTTTCTCACGTTTTTTGTAGGACGACGAACTTTCTTCCTTCACAACAAAAAAGAAGAAGACTCTGAGTGAGAAGAGGAGGTTAGCAATCTGGCAATGTTGGGTGTTCGCAAAAAAAAATTTGTACTCGTCGTAACGCTTATTTTTCACGAAAAAGAGAAAAAGCGTCCCGAAACAGATCAAAGATATTTTTTCGGAAAAAACCTCAAAAACTTTTCTCACCGCCCTCCCCTCTCTTTGTGGATTTGATCGACTGCACATCCATCCTTTGCGAACATTTCATAGAGGAAGAACGCGCTCGTTCCACTCATTTGCGCGATATCTTTTTCCTCTTTGTGCGCGACAACACCCGCGCGCTTGTTTACACAAAGTTTGTTGACACTTTTGCTCGTAGAGGTGATTAAAAAAAAAGGGGAATCGGCTGCGTCACACTTCTTTTTATAAAAAAAAAGATGCATGTAAAAAAGGAAGAAGGAGAAGAAGAACATGAGCAACGATCGCGCCGGGCGATCAAAGTGGCTTTGAATCTCCTCGTGAAGTCACCTCGATCGACGCTTGAAAGATATAACAAATCGATCAGTTCAGATGACGGGAGTAGCGTCATATCTTCTTCCGCTTCTTCCTCTGATTTAGGTAAATTGGAAGAAGAACAAGAGGGGGTCAAAAGAGAAAAATTTCCGTTTTTGGCGGTAAATCAAAAGGAGCAGCCCAATAACAGGTTTGTTTTAGGGGAAACGCTCCCACTTCCTCGAGCGGAAAAGAGCATCCTCGTCTCTAAAATAGACGACGAAAATGACGACGACGAGAACTATCCGATCGTCTACCAAGTTTGCGAAGCGATTTTGGAGGAGGATGTGAAGAAATGCGAGAGATCGTGCACCGCGGCTATGGGCGTGTTGAAACGCGCGACGGTGTTTCCTTCTTCTCTCGTTCGTCCCGGGTTGTCGAAAAAAAGAGAAGAAAAAAATCTCGAGCGTGTTGTCGCCGAGAAAGAACGGGATGAAAGCAATAACGAAGAATCTTGTGAAGTGAACAAAGAAGGCGCGTTGGAAGAAAACTACTCGTATCTTTACGTCGTTAAGAAAGAAGAGGAAGCCAATCTGAGTCCCATTGAACGGATTTTTGGACCGGTCTCGGAGGATGTTCTCGCAGTCGCTCGTGTGAAATTTATTTCTCGTGATGATGATGATGATGGTGATGATGACATTGATGTCAAAACTGCAAGTGCCAATCCAATGGCGCACATTGCAGCGGCATGCGATCGTTTCTTCATTGCAAACGAAGCTTTGTTTGTAACGAGCAGGGGAGCAAACGCGGCGATATCTTTCTTCTCGCAACTTCTTCTCGATGGAGTCCATCGGGTCGTCTTAAATCGAACGGCTGCGCAAAAAGATGCGCATAACGAGAAAGATGTTTATTTTTCACTCCAATGCGTACCACCAATGCTTCCAGAGAATGCGAGTCTCATATCTTACGATGAAAGTGTCGCGAGAGACAGCGACGATGAAATTGTGTTCTCGTCGATGAAAACCTTCACCCTTCGCGCGACACTAGAGCGCGATCCGCTTCTCGAGACGGCTACGGAGACAAATTTGGAAGTCGCCACGCACTCGAGCAAAGGTGACTATGGGAAGAGCAACTCTGTGAGCGCCGATAATTACGTGCGTCTTCAACCATGTTCAGCAGATAAAGCGAATGCTTCTCTCGTAGCATCGTTGTACGATGCGCTCTTCGCCTCGGCGAGCGAGGATGAACAAAGAAGAAGCAAAATCGAAGAAGATGTTTTCGTTCACGATATCGTGTCCGAAGCATTCACTTCGTCTATTTTTGATGCAAAAAGTGAAGTTGCACCGGCAAACAACAAGACGTGTCTTAAGACTGTTCTGCCGGAAACGAGCGTGATTACGCCATGTTTAGGCGTTTCCCCGGAACACGGGCGGGCGGTTTCGAAAGCCTTGGACGAGTGGTCAAAAGCTCGATCTTTCTCTCCGTCGTCGCTTTTTCGCGACGTCTCTGACGATGATAAACTTCCACAAAACTCTTCGATTATCGCTAAAGTGAAGAGACAAAAAGTTATTTTGTTGGGAAGCGATGTGATGAGCTCACTTTCACTCGATGCTGTGGTGACGGAGATCTGTCGCGAGATGGATTCTGAAGAAGCTGCTTTCGCTGGTGAGAAGACACTCGCAACTGCGACATTCTTGGCGTCTGCATCTCGAGGTGAGAAAAGTACAGGCAACTATGGTGGAATATTCTTCGATGCCATCGCTAAGCACGAAAATTCTGCGCATTTGCTCTTGCTCAAGCTCGCTTCGTTCGGAATTTATCCTTTGCGAGGTACTTACGACGTCTCCTTGTTCGATTTTTGTGACGAACCAGCCGCGCGGCCGTCATCTTCTCCAGTTTCGCCATCCTCTGATGCAAATGTTCTCTTCATTGCAACCTTCCGAAAGAGAAATTTCAAAATCATCAACACCTTATCGATCTCTAACGTCGATAAGTTGGTTGAGATCGAGCGCGAGGCTTGGATTTCGTGTCCGGAGATGCGCACGTCTGAAGATACGATTCGCGATCGCGTGTTGAATAATCGAGTGATGAACTTCGCGATATTTGATATGGACGGTGAATATCTCGAGGAGACAAATGACTCGTTGAAAGGAATGATGTATACGCAGTTTGTCAAAAGCACGGAAGACGTGTCCAATAGAAACTGTTGGGCAACGAAAGAGTCTGCTCGAGTTGACCCGTTCTCGTCGCAAACGATACAACTTTTGGATGTTTTTGCCGATCAACGCTACTCGCTCGAAAACGGTGGCGACGTGGGCATGCAGCTCAGAGATTTTGTGCTTCACTTCGCAGAAAGAGTTCCCATGGTACAAACAGTTTGCGCCGTTACTCGAACGAGAGGCTTCCGCGAAGTGCAACAAAAAGCCATCAAGGAAATTGAGGAAGTATCCGAGCGAACGCAAGCGAGCATCTCGGGACATCTCAAAGCCTCTCTCGCGATTCCCACGTACGAACAACACGTTATGTCAAAAGAAGGCGGATATAACGACCGCGGCCTATTCTTACACGTCGGTGCGGGAGCTAAAATTCTCAAGGTTCAGTACGGTTGGAGACCGAAAGATTACGAAAATGACGGAAACGGGACGCTCATCGAATACAAACTCGAACGACTTTCGTGGAGAAGATACTCAAACGTCAAAACGTTCAAGAGCTCACACAGCTCATCATCATCATCGTCTATGGTAGAAGCTGTTGCTTCTGCTATCGATACTGTCCAAGATGAAAAAATGGGAAGGGTCGCCGCCACGTAAATGTATGCCAGGAACTCCTTCGAGAAGGCCATGAAGTTATGTATCATCCACCCCTTCTTTCTTCAATCAATTCCATTTTTATGATTATGATTATTATTACATTTTAAGTTTTAATTGAACTACAGTACCTATTCTACTTTATATCACACGATATTCCTTTTCCTTACAACATGGCTCACATCTCTCCGCATTGTGAGATTATAACCGCTAGTTTTGGCGCGTTCGCACCCCCCGAGACTGGAACCGCTTCAATCTTACGCAAAGTTAACATGCCATCACCGATAACTCTTCCAAAAACTACGTGCTTATCATCTAACCATTCACATTTTGCGCACGTGATGAAGAATTGACATCCATTTCCGTCCTTACCGGCGTTCGCCATCGACAACAATCCTGGGCCGGTATGTTTCGCGACGAAGTTCTCATCCTTGAACTTACTGCCGTAAATTGACTTACAACCCGTCCCGTCTCCTTTCACAAAGTCGCCGCCTTGTATCATAAAGTCTTTGATTATTCTGTGAAAAGGAACATTTTTATACCCCAGCGGTTCCTTCGTTCTCGGATCTACGGTTTCCCCGGTGCAAAACTGACGAAAGTTCTCCGCCGTTTTCGGCACGACGTCTGCAAACAGTTCCATTTTTATTCGTCCAACTTCTGTGCCTCCGATGGAGATATCGAAGAAAACGATCGGGTTTTGTTTGCTAATCGGACGATCGTGCCAAGATGACGTCGTCGATATTGGTGCGTCTTCCGCGGCGACCATATCGGATTCTTTTGCCGCCGCGTCGGATATGAATTCTATAGTATTATTACTTTATTATTATATGATGATGTTAATGCGTTCGCTCGTCGTCTTGTCTCTTTTTTGACGACGAAGAACAGAACCAAACGACGCAAAACTCTAAAAAAACAAGGGTCTCTCTCTCTCTCTCTCTCTCTTTCCTTTTTCTCTCTTCTCTCGTAATCGCCACAAATTGCACACAAACCTTCTTTTTTATTCTTTTCTTCTCAAAGAAACGATATTAAAAGTCTTCGCGAGCAACAAGCGCATTAAACACACACACACACGCAGTCACACGCACACGCATTCAAAAACCAACCTTTCCGTTTTTTTATGGAAGAGCTCGAGCCATCCTTCGGTACGTTTTTTTAGTTCTTCTTCTTCTCTTTGTTTTGAAGAACGAGAAGATGAATTTATTACTTCTTTTCTTTCCCTTCCCTTCCGTTGTTGTTGTTGTTGTTGTTGTTGTTGTTCTTCTTCTTCTTCTTCGTCTTCTTCGTCTTCGTACCACCATGGAATAGTAAACTGACTCTCACTCGTGCTATTCTCCTTCTCTTTACGCCGCGTAACAATTAAACACGACGACAGGTATCGACCCATTCGCGAACCAAGCCGACTTGTTGAATCAAGACGATCGAGAAGACTCGGAACTCAAGAAGAAGAAAAAAGAAAAAGCCGAGAAAATCAACGCGGATTCGGTTCAAGACAAATACATTCACATCCGCACGCAACAAAGAAATGGGAGGAAATCCTTAACGACGTTACAAGGGATTAATCCCAAAATCAACAAGAAGATCATCTTGAAAGAGTGCAAGAAGAAGTTCAACTGCAACGGAACGATTGTGGAAGACTCGGAACTCGGGGATATCATCCAGCTCCAAGGAGACCAACGCAAAAATGTGGCCCAGTTTTTGATCGACGAGAAAATCTCGAAGAAGGAGTTTATCAAGGTGCACGGCTCGTAATTTACTTCCTCACACGCAAGAAGAGGAAGAAAAAGAGAGAGAAAGAGAGGGAGAGAGAGAGGAAGAGAGATACCGGTAAAAATTACGACGACATGTACACAACGCTTAGAAAAAAATTGGACGCTCGTCTTTCTTCGCGCGAGAGCGCGAAAGAGAAGAAGGGTGCGAATGAAGCGTTCTTGTTGATTAGTAGAGAGAAAGAGAGAGAGGAAAAAATGAAGCGCAGAGAGATGAAGAAAAGAGCGAGTGGGTGTGGGCAATGCATTCTTGTAGATACATACGCACTTAGGTTTTAATCTCATACGCGAGAGAAAATTTTCTGCTCTTTCGGGTTCTTCTTCTCTTCTCCCCAGTTCGCCCTTACCTCACAAGAAATGACTTGTCCTTTTGCGTCCCTTTTCCGTCTCGGTATTACTACTATTCACCGCACTCCACTTGCTTCTGGTACTAGAAGCAACGAACCGAAACGTCTCTTTGTCGCGAAGAACACAAAGGCGAGAACGTCGGCGTCCTCATCATCATCGTCAAACGAGAACACGCACAACGGCACGATGTCGGCGAAAAGTCGTTTCACCTCTTCCTCCTTCACGGATGAGACGATTACCACAGAGAACATGACCAAAAAGAAGAGCGCGAGAATAGCGCTCGTGCAATTGGCGTCGACGTCGTCCAAGGATGAAAATATTGAAAACATGCTGGCGAGAGTCGAAGAAGCGCTTTCATCGTCGTCATCGTCATCATCAGGAGACAAACCGTTAAAATTGGCTGAAGAAGAAAAAAAGATTGTGGATATCGTAGTCTTACCTGAGATGTGGAACTGTCCTTACGGAAACGAGTTTTTCGCTCCGTTCGCGGAGGATGTAGTGTTAGATCGAGGTAGTTCTGTGGCTGAAGAAGAAGGAAGAGGTTCGACGTCGCCGTCCTTCGATGCTATGCGGAAAATCGCCAAGGAGAAAAAAGTCGTTCTGTTTGGAGGATCAATACCGACGAGAAAGGACGGCAAGCTATTCAACACGTGCTTTGTGTTTGATAGCGATGGCGCACTCATAGCAACGCATCATAAAATGCATTTATTCGACGTAGATATACCAGATGGAATCACTTTTTTTGAATCAAAGACGCTCACGGCGGGCGACGCGGTGACTATCGCAAATACCAAAGATTTCGGAAAGTTTGGTGTTGGCATATGCTTTGATATGAGATTTCCTGAGTACGCGCGCGCGTGTGCGCTAGAAGGATGCATTGGGATGATATATCCAGGAGCCTTCAATACCGTGACCGGTCCTTTACACTGGGCGTTACTGCAAAGATGTCGAGCGGTGGACAATCAGATGTTTGTTGCGACGTGTTCGCCTGCGAGGGTAGAAGGCGCGTCGTACCAAGCACATGGCGATAGTTCAGTATACGGTCCGTTTGGGGAGAAATTAAACGACAAAGAATTAGAGGAAAAGCCGGGTGTTGTGTATGCGGATTTAGATCTCAATGAAGTCGTGAAAAGACGCTCGGCAATGCCTTTGAATAAGCAAAGGCGACTCTCGGAAACGTACGAGTTGTGCGCGAAGAAAGAAGAAAACGTTTAGAAAAGGAGAGTAAAAATATATTTCTATTTGTACCGCTAAAAACTGCTACCTGTGCTGCTACTACATTATTCACTATATGCCGTAATCATTTCGAGCTTATCATTTCGTACCGTCCCACGTTCGAACTTTACGAGACCCGGTCGTCGCTGCAGAAAACGCCGTTCTCGCACTATTATTACTCGCGGGTTGACTCTGTCTTTTAGTCTCAACCTCTGGTCCACTCACTACGAAATTTCTCGCCCCACCAGCTTCACTCATGGACAAAACTCGAAACTGCATGGCGTCTCCTATTGGTGGCGTGGCGTCGCGGTCTTGCGGCAACCGTCTTCCTTTCTCGTCTCGCGCTAACTTCTTCGGTAAAAAACCGACGTGTCCGGAAACGCCGACCGCGAATCCACCATTCACGGCATTCAAGACTCTCCCGGTGACAAGCTCTCTATTCTCTCTTTTCCTCGCAATCGCATCCCACGCCAGTTGGTGTTTTCTAAACTGATCGACCGAGACCGAGTCCACGTCCATCTCCCCGAACGGGTTTTGTAAACGTTTCACTCGTAGAGGTACGCGATCGCCTAACTTCACATCCTCTGGTAACTCCTCTTTTACAAAGCTCGATGGCATTTTGAACCCAACATCCACGTCAATGAATCCGTTCCTAGAGTCAATCTTGGTCACTATTCCGGAGACGACTTTTCCTTCCAAGTTTGGAAACGAAGCGTTTGATTCTCGAATAAGATTCTCGAGAAAGGTTTCTTTTTCTTCCTTTTTTCCAAATTTGGTCGGCGTCGTCGTCCTCGTCGTCGCTGTGGATGGTTTTGACGAGGACGACGACGACGCCGGTGAAGACGAAGAGAGTAAACGAGTGAAAAAAATGTCGTTTCTGCTCTGCCCACCGCCGTTGCGCAGAAGTCTTTGGATGAGTTTAGAAGAAGACAAAGACATTATGTTATGTTATTAGTATTATTATTATTGTGATGTTGTGTTGTTTTTTGTAAAAAATTGAAGACAAGCTTGCTTGAGAAAACCTTGCGTTGAAACGTCGAATTACACAGCACAAATAGAATTCACAAGACACGAAAATAATATAATAATATACATAAGAGTCTGAGGATGATGATGAGCTGCTACTGCTGCTACTCCTCGAGATCGACGGCGTCTTCTTCTTCTTCTTCTTCTTCTTCTTTTTCTTCTTCTTCTTCTCTGAAAATAATTAGAGAAAGAAGACCACCACCATCAACAACAACAACAACAACAACAACGACGAGAAGAAGAAGACAAGGAGAGCGAGTGCGGACAATCTTCACCGCCGCTGCGAGGAAGGACGAGAACGCGACAACCTCTAACAAGCAGCAACAACAACAGCAAAAACAAGAATGGCCGGAACCGAACTTATGGGCGGAATCGCACCCGAGATATCTCGTGAGCGATTGGGACGACGACGACAACAAAGAATGGGGCGAAGAGTTATGCGCTGAACTCGACGACGAGGAAGACAAAGTAGAAAAACTGTTTTCTTCCGCCGCTGTCTCGGTGCCTGAAAAAGGAAAAGAGAAAGAACGACTCGCCGTTGCGCGAGAAGATGGAAACGTAGAAGCATCTGGATCTAGATCATCATCGTTGTCATACTCAACGTCGACGACAAAGTCTGCGATACGCGCGCCGAAACGGCCAAACAGCGAAGACTTATCGAACGAGATGTCGAGGGAAGATTTTTGGAACGAAATCAGAAAAGAAGCAGAAACAGAGGCTGCGAAAGAGCCAATGCTGAGTTCTTTCTACTTTAGCTCTATTTTGTCTCACGATTGCTTGGAGAAAAGTTTGAGTTTTGCGCTCGCCAATCGACTGTGCACGAAGACGTTGTTATCGACGCAACTGATTGAGATTTTTAATGAAGTTTTGTTGGCGAAAGATAGCGAACAGCTGAGGAATAACATACGCAGAGACCTGGTCGCGGTACGCTCGAGAGATCCTTCCTGTGGCTCGTACGTCCAAGCGTTGCTGTTATTCAAAGGCTTTCACGCGATTCAAGCGCACAGGATTCAACATTATTTGTGGGAAAAAGGACAAAAGTCGTACGCGAGCATGCTACAGTCGAGGATCTCGGAAGCGTTAGGGGTTGACGTGCACCCGGCTGCAAAATTTGGCGGAGGGATTCTGATGGACCACGCGACAGGTTGTGTCGTAGGCGAGACGGCTACCATAGGTGACGACGTTTCCATTCTTCAAGGGGTTACTCTGGGCGGTACCGGAAAAGAAGTTGGCGATAGGCATCCGAAGATCCAAGATAACGTATTGATTGGCGCACGAAGCACAATTTTAGGAAACATTGTAGTTGGATCTGGTGCGATGATAGCGGCAGGTTCGTTAGTGTTGAAAGCAGTTCCGGCGAACGGTATGGTTGCCGGAAATCCAGCCAGAGTAGTCGGAAGAACGAAAGATCGAAGACCGGCTTTGGTGATGCGAACAAAAATCGAAACCAGAGAAGACTCGAAAGAGTTTTGCGAGATCTTTGCAAAAGCCGTGGTAGAAAAAGATAAATCGTTGATGGCAGCGACGATGAAGATGGGACCAAATTTATCTTATAGCTCATCCTTGGACGATGAACCGGGAAAAGTTGGTAAAAGTTCCAGCAGCGCGTTGATTGAGAAGGCCTCCTCGCCGTTGTCTTCAGAAGAGCTGGTAAAACAATTAGATGAAAAGCGTCGACGAAGATTGCGTGGCAAATAGTTTAAAATTGTAGATTCTAATAGATTGTAGGTACCTTCATGTACGTGGTAGATATAATTGATTCTGTAGTAATGTGATGTATTGCATAAAATTTTCGTTCTTTGTTTTTCATCTCCGCGAGCTCTCGCCCACGACGGATTAATCGAAAGGATCTATGCGCGGATCGTGTTCTGTTACCAAAGCCATACCTGTGCACAAACACGTCGTGCACATAACCTTTGTCGTCCCCAAGCAGTTGTTGCACACGCATTTAGATCCCGTGTTTGGATCGATCAATCTCCCTGGTTTATACGTGTTTGGCGTCGCGCACTCGGCACAAGTCAAGTAGCCGCTCCCTTTGCAATACATGCACACCTTTTTCCTTTGTTCTTGAGCGCTACGAATTTCAATCGCGAAAAAAGCCGAAACGACGCCAACTGCACCGCCGGTAAACGACGCAACGATCGGATCGACTTCCGCCAACTGCTTCGGGAAGTGAACAAATTCGATAAAGTCTGCGTATGTGGTACCGCCGACGCCGAGCTTCACCTCCGCGATGGGCGCAAACAAACCGCCAAACAGTAAGAAGAAGAGCACAGTCGCACCCCAATAGATTCGATAATCCGAAATTGAATCCTCCGTCAACACTGGGAATCCAGGCACAACTGACTGAAACTCTGACTTTTGCACCATATTTTCTTCTTCATACGCGCTTCCTGTGGACTTTATCCGCAACTGCACTCGCAGTCGTCGCATTTCTTCCATCAATAAGAACACTTTTTGTCGTCGACTTTCCAAGTTTTGTTGAATATCGTCCACTTGGAGTTTAGAGAAATCTAAAATGGTATTCGCGCCTTCGATGATGCAGAAATTCTCCGGTAACGCCGTCGTTTCAGACGCTTCACCTTGTAAGAGCTGGTCCGAAGATTTCGTCGCCACCGCCCCTTCTTCTTCTTCTCCTGGTCCTCCTCCTCCTCCTCCTCCTTCTGTCGATGATGATGCTCCTAAAATGACTCTGTTTCTCCTCGCGATGTTACCGATAACGACGACGGAGTTGCTCCTCCTCCTTCTCGTCGCTCGTATTCTCGAGGAGGAAGAGTAGGAGTACGAAGAAGGAGTCGCGCAAAGAAAAGATGATGCACTCGGGGATGAAATCGAGGAGGAGGAGGAGGAAGACAAAGAAGAAGAAGAAGAGGTGGAGGAAGAGGACATCACCCGGGTCGCGTGAGCGACACTCGTCGAGAGGGACATCGTCGTCGCTGATGATAACATGATGATGATGATGATGGCTCTCTTTATATACTTTAGCAGCAAAGAAGATAAAACTCTGAAGAAGCGCGCGCGAAAAGCGCTTTTCTCTTTTGTGTGTCTCTTTTTCTCTTTTTTTTTTATCCACTTGCACTTGCAGACGACTTGTCGCTTGTCTTCTTCCAATTTTTTTCGTTCGTACTCTCTTTCTTCTCTTTCCGCCTCATCATCCCATCGTCACACTATT
>Ga0255765_1000790_pt1 | contig 41759 bp, 43 predicted proteins | sample 041ome_8_FD_179965 | JGI IMG/M metagenome (GOLD analysis project Ga0255765, IMG submission 179965) | Coastal salt marsh microbial communities from the Groves Creek Marsh, Skidaway Island, Georgia - 041407BS metaG (version 2) | ecosystem: Environmental > Aquatic > Marine > Intertidal zone > Salt...
AGGTCCAAGCATCATGGCAGCAACCAAGGCACCAACACCACAGGTGGCATGAACTACCAGCCCACCTGCAAAATCAATTACTCCGATGCTTCCAAGATAACCGCCACCCCATACCATATGACATGCAGGTAAATACACTAAAGTTACCCATAGAACGGTAAAAATACACATAGCACTAAATTTCATTCGCTCGGCGAATGCGCCCACCACTAAAGCAGGAGTGATCACTGCAAATGTCATTTGAAATACAACAAACAAGCTCTCAGGCAAGGTGCCAGATGCAAAATCTCTAGTCAGATTTGACAAGAAAAAAGCATCAGTTCCACCAATAATAGAACCACTTCCTGTAAAAGCTAGGCTATATCCGTAAATAACCCAAACCACAGAAACAATGCAACAAATTGCAAAACATTGCATCAGCACAGATAAGATATTTTGTGATCTAACAAGACCACCATAGAAAAGGGCTAATCCAGGAAGAGTCATAAATAAGACCAAGGCAGTAGCGGTAAGTATCCACGCAGTATCTCCAGAATTTATTTCGGAGGAGAGAGCAGCGGGTGAGAGAAGAGCAGTAAGTGTAATAAGACAGTAGTTAAATAATTTCATTTTTTTCTCCTTGTTAAATGGCATCGCTGCCTGTTTCACCCGTTCTAATTCTTATGACTTCTTCAACATTGGTAATAAATATTTTGCCATCACCAATTTTTTCAGTATTCGCAGATTTAGAAATGACATCAACTATTGCATTAACATTTTCACTATTAGCGATAATTTCTAATTTAATTTTAGGAAGGGTATCTATAGTGTATTCCGCACCACGATATAATTCAGTATGACCTTTTTGCCGGCCAAAACCCTTAACTTCGGTAATAGTTAATCCCTCTACGCCATAATCTAGAAGAGCTTCGCGAACCTCTTCAAGTTTAAATGGCTTAATAATTGCTGATATAAGCTTCATTCTTTTACCCCATATAAAAATAATGTATATATATAGATGCAATTATCATGCCGATTTATAAAGCTATATTTGATACTTTTGAGGGTGTTTGTAAAAGAATTTTATTTAATTTGCACTCTTTTGATGCAAAAAATAACCGCCAACATTTGTTGACGGTTATTATTATGAGTTATTTACTTAAACTCTGGGTAAGCTTCAACTCCGATTTCTGATGCGTCAAGTCCAAGAGCTTGCTCTTCATCAGTAGCTCTTATAGGTGTAACCATATTGATTAGGTAAACAGCTCCATAACTAGCTATGAAACCAAAACCAGCAATTGATATAACGCCTACAAGCTGAATCAGGAATGATGCTTCTGGGTTAGTGAATGGGACAACCATAACACCAAAGATTCCAACAATCCCATGAGCAGAGATAGCCCCAACTGGATCGTCGATCTTGAGTTTCGAATCAAAAAACAGGATTGATGCGTATACCAATAGGCCGCCTAGGAAACCAATAATTACTGATTCTCCTCCGCTTGGAGCGCTTGGGCCCGCAGTTATTGCAACTAAACCTGCAATAGCTCCATTTATCACCATAGTCACGTCACTTTTTCCAGTCATTACTAGACTTAGTACCAATGCTCCTATGACTCCGCCAGCAGCTGCCATATTGGTATTTAAGAAGACTTGGCTTACGGCTATTGCACTTGCTTCATCACTGATCACCAGCTCAGAGCCACCATTGAAGCCAAACCAACCCAACCAAAGAATTAGTACTCCTAATGCTGCTAAAGGAATATTAGATCCAGGCATAGGGTTAATGGAACCATCAGTGCCATATTTTCCATTTCTTGCACCAAGCAATGTCACAACACCAAGAGCTGCAGCAGCGCCAAGCAGATGAACTGTTCCAGATCCAGCATAATCAGAATAACCAAGAACGCTTAAAAAGCCACCGCCCCAGTTCCAGTATCCTTGAACAGGATATATAAAGGCAGTTAGTATTACTGTAAAAATGAAGAAGGGTATCAACTTCATTCTTCCAGCAACAGCACCTGAGACGATTGACATAGCTGTGGCCACAAAAACAACCTGAAAAAAGAAGTCAGCTTGTTGGGAATAGTCCATTCCATATGCCATACCTATTTCTTCAAGGGGCATGTCAGTGCTTAAACCCCAAGATGTAGCTATAGCTGGAAAAATTCCGTATGAGATAGCTTCACCAGCTTCATCAAGTCCACCAGCAATAGCGAATACAGCGTCTGCTGGATACATCAAAGCAAAGCCACAAACAAGGTACATAACGCATGCAATTGAGAATAGGCCAAGATTTTTGGTAACGATTTCAGAAACATCTTTCTTTTGGACTAACCCAGCTTCAAGCATGGTGAACCCAGCGGCCATCCACATGACTAATGCTCCCGACATAATTGCGTAAAAAGTATCTAATGCAAATTTCATTTCTTCCATATTAATCTCCTTAATTAAATGGCTTCGTCGCCTGTTTCACCAGTCCTAATTCTGATGACATCTTCAACGTTGGTTACAAATATTTTTCCATCACCAATTTTTCCAGTCCCAGCGGTGGATGTAATAGTGTCGGTGACCGTGCTGAGTTTCTCGTCTTCTACAAGAATTTCAAGCTTAATTTTTGGCAGAGTATCTACCGTATATTCAGCACCACGATATAGTTCGGTATGTCCTTTTTGTCGACCATACCCCTTAACTTCAGATAGAGTTAAGCCTTCTATTCCAGCTTCAACAAGCGCTTCTCGCACTTCCTGCAACTTGAACGGTTTAATAATAGCTACAACTAATTTCATGCTTTATAGGCTTGCAGAAATTGAGAAGAATACGCCATCTTCATCTGCACCATATCCTCCATCACTAAAGTCGTATGCAGTAATACCACAATCAAATGAGCCACAGGTAAAACCATAGCTGATAGTTGTGTTATCTCCGTAATCATCATATTCACCATAGGCAACAGATACAGGACCGAATGCATATGAAAATTCTGTGTAATCAGGCGCTCCATCTTGACCAGAAGCCAGAGTTAATCCAAAGTCTCCAAAACTTAAGCCTAGGTAAATTTCTTCAAAATCAAGACCGGTTTCGTTTTCAGGATAATCAAAAGCAATGTATCCAATATCAACGCCAACATCACCCAGTGAAAAACCATAGCCTGCGTAATAGTCTAATTCACTACCAGCACCATCATTGAAATTGACATTTGAACCCCAGATACCGGCATAGAAACCAGACTCTGCTTCAAAATCAAAACCACCTTGAATAGCAGGACCGTCGCTTTGTGTCATTCCTCTCCAAACGTAATCTGAAGCAAATGATACATTTGCACTTACGGCTGCAAACGAGGGTATAGCAAGCATACCCACTAGTAATAATAATCTTTTCATAATTTCTCCTATATTTTTTATGAAGTTACATAATTGTTAATGCAATTATTGTGCCAATTAGATTTTTCAACTTTTAATGCAATCATTTTTTTAAATTGCTAGGTATAATTCTTGTTCAATAAGGAGAGATTAAATGGAACTAAAAGATAAAGTTATAGCAATCACAGGTGGCGCATCAGGTTTGGGTGAAGCATCAACTAGACACTTTGTATCTCATGGTGCAAAAGTCATGATTCTGGATATCAATGATGACAATGCAAAAGCTATATGTGATGAACTTGGCAACGATAATGTTAAATACATTAATACGAATATTATGGAAGAGCAGCCTGTCATGGATGCAATGTCAAAAATCAAAGAAGCTTTTGGTAAATTGCACGTTGCAATTAACTGCGCTGGAACTGGATATGGCGCAAGAATTATTGGTAAAGACGCACCTCATCCTTTGGATCATTTTAAATTTATTATTGATTTAAATTTAGTTGGAACATTCAATGTTATGCGATTGGCTGCTGAACTTATGGATAAAAATGAACCTGGAGAAGATGGTGAAAAAGGCGTAATCATTAACACTGCCTCCATCGCAGGATATGAAGGGCAAATTGGACAATCAGCCTATAGCGCATCAAAAGCTGGCGTGATTGGCTTAACTCTTACTGCAGCGAGAGATCTTGCAAGACACGGAATCAGAGTTAACACCATTGCGCCGGGTATTTTTGACACGCCTTTGATGAAAATGGCTCCAGAAAAAGTAAGAGATCCTTTGCTTGAATCAACTCAATTTCCTCATAGATTTGGTATTCCGTCTGAATTTGGTAATTTGGCAGCACATATTGTTGAAAACACTTACTTAAACGGCGAAACCATTCGACTCGATTCTGCCATGAGAATGAAACCAAGATAATGCAATACTCAGCATATTATGTTGAGGAGATTGAGGGTGAGTTTTCTGCCTCAATATCTGAACTTGAACTTGAAAAGCCAGCTGACGGTTTTGTTCAAATAAAAGTATCTCATTCGTCATTAAATTATAAGGATGCATTATCTGCATCTGGCAATAAAGGTGTGACAAGGTATTATCCATTTGTTCCAGGGATTGATGCTGCAGGAGTTATTTCTGACGGCAACTCTTTACAATTTACTGAGGGAGATGAAGTCATAGTTACTGGCTATGATATGGGTATGAATACTCCAGGTGGTTTTGGAGAGTACATTAATGTCCCAGTTGAATGGGTCGTCAAAAAACCGGATAGCTTAACAAACCTAGAAGCTATGTCCATAGGTACAGCAGGCTTAACTGCTGCTGCCAGCGTGTTAAAAATACTCGAATCTTCAAATGAGTCTGACCTGCCTGTTTTAGTATCAGGTGCAACTGGAGGAGTTGGTTCAATAGGCGTGATGCTTATGTCGAAACTAGGGAAAGAAGTTTCTGCATTGACTGGAAAATCATCCTCTGTTGAGTTTCTCAAATCAATTGGTGCTGCAAATGTCATCATGCGGGATAATTATTTGGAGGCTCCTTCTAAAGCCATAGAAAGACCCTTGTTTTCCTGTGCCATCGATACAGTTGGTGGCAATGTGTTAAGCAAAATGCTTCCTCAAATTTCTCCTCATGGTGTTGTTGCATGCTGTGGCAACGTTGCTGGTATCGAAGTTAATACAACAGTATTTCCATTTATCTTGAGGGGTATTTCACTTTGTGGCATTGATTCGGCTGAATCACCAATAGATTTTAAAAACAGTATTTGGCAAAAATTTGCTGACGAATGGAAATTAGACTTATCGCCAATGATAAAGATAGTTACAAAAGAAAATTTACAACAAGAGATTGATCTTATTTTAAAGGGCGGTCAACAAGGTAGGGTAGTTTTAACACATGGAGAATAATTATGTCGGACAAATATGATGAATATTTTGAATCAAAAGAGGCTAACGAAGACAGTAAATCAGATTCAAGGGTTGCACTAATTCTTATAACAGTCTTTGTTGTCGGTATGGTGTTCTGGGTTTCTGGTCAGTAATTACTCAGATAGAAATTTCTCAGCATCCAAAGCAGCCATACATCCAAAGCCAGCCGAAGTAATGGCCTGTCTATAAATTTGATCTGAAACATCACCTGCGGCATAAACTCCTGGTACGCTAGTTGCTGTAGCCATACCATCTGTTCCTGATTTAATCGTGATGTAATCATTCTTCATTTCGAGTTGGCCTTTAAAGATTTCAGTATTGGGGTGATGGCCTATAGCAATAAATACCCCAGTTAATTCAAGTATTTTATTATTATCATCTGTAATAACTTCAATTGAGTGAACGCCTTTTTCATCCCCAAGCACTTCATGCAATTGAGAATTCCAATGCATCTCAATTTTCCCCTCTGTAACTGCCTCAGCAACTCTATCTCGAAGAATTTTTTCAGCTCTGAGTTCATCTCTTCGATGAATCAAGTGAACCTTTGAGCAAATTCGAGAAAGGTATAATGCTTCTTCAGCAGCAGTATTTCCACCGCCGATGACAGCCACTTCTTGATTGCGATAGAAGAACCCATCACAGGTTGCGCACGCAGAGACACCCCTACCTAAAAATTCTTTTTCTGACGGTAATCCTAAATATTTTGCACTTGCTCCAGTTGAAATAATCAGCGAATCACAAGACCAATTTTGACTGCCGATTAGCCTGAATGGCTTTTCATTTAATTGAGTTTCATCTATATGGTCATTGACTATATGGACATCAAATTGTTCAGCATGCTTTTTCATTCTTTCCATTAATTCTGGACCTTGTAAACCATCCGAATCTCCAGGCCAATTTTCCACATCAGTCGTGGTGGTGAGTTGGCCGCCTTGCTCTGCACCTGTAATTAGCAAAGGATTGAGTCCTGCTCTAGCCGCATAAATGCCAGCAGCATAACCAGCTGGGCCAGAACCTAAAATAATGAGTTTATGATGTTGATATTCCATATGTGAATTATAAGATAGAGAGTAAAGAAATTGTTATCTTTTATACTAAATAAGCTATATCTCAATATAATATCGATAATAGGAGTTAATCATCGTTAAAAAACCAGAGCAATCAAATTTATCAGCTGGCACCTTGAAAAATGTTTTTGCATTTTTTTGCCTAGGCTCAGTTTTATATATTTTTATATCACTTGTTTCATATTCTTCACTTGATCCAAGTCTCTCATCAATCAGCTCACTATCTGGTTCAATAGAAAACCTTGGTGGACCTTTTGGGGCTTATCTTTCTGATGCCTTATTTTCAGTTATTGGCATAGGCGCATATTTATTTTTATTGGTTATGTCATTCGTTGCAGTGAAGCAGCTATTTTTTTATGAGCCATCTGATAACACTCATAAAGTTATTAAAGTTACCTCAGCACTTGTCTTGCTTTCTTCATTTTCTGCATTGTGTGAATTTTATTATTCTGGTGATTATTTTCCTCAATCTTCATCTGGCGGCCTGGTGGGCGCATTGATCTTTACTAGTCTTTCAAATATTTTTGGAATTGTTGGCTCTCTAATTTTTATAGTAATTTTCTTTTTAGCATCTATCTCTTTAACCTTTTCATTCTCCTGGTTATCGATTATTGATGCTCTTGGCAATGGAGCTAGATATCTTATTTCGGAGACTAGCACTCAATTTACTCGACTGCTTAAATTCTCAATTAATGCTTTGAAAGCTATTGATTTATCAAAACTTAAATCTAAGGATGAGCCCTTGGTCGAGCGATCTGTAGTCGAAGTCAAGCCAAGAGAGTTAAATCTACCCAAATCAAGCTCGGCAGCACCTCAACCACAAACCAAATCACAAGAGGCCTCTAAGCCATTACCAAAAACCGATACACCTAAAAGTGATTCATTGGCTACATCTACTGTATACAAGCCTAAAGAAAAAAATATAAATTCAGAGATGCCCTCAACAGACCTTCTTGACAGAGTATTTGATGATGGCTCATCCCTTACAAAAGAGCAGCTCGATGAAGTAGCAGATAGACTTGAAATTAAGCTGCAAGAATTTGGAGTTGAGGCAAAAGTTGTTTCTGTAATTCCTGGGCCCGTGGTAACTAGATTTGAAATTCAACCTGCTCCAGGCACGAAGGCTAGCAAGATTACAAATATTGCTCAAGATATTGCGAGATCCCTTGCTGTAATGAGCGTTAGGGTGGTTGAGGTAATTCCAGGAAAATCAGTTGTTGGTATCGAAATACCTAATAGCAACAGAAAGATGGTTCGACTGACAGAAATTCTCTCTTCTGAAATTTTCCATAACTCTAGTTCGCCTTTATCTATGGCATTAGGACATGATATAGCTGGCAAACCAATTGTAGTTGATCTGGCAAAAATGCCTCATTTATTAGTAGCAGGCACAACTGGATCAGGAAAGTCTGTTGGTCTAAATGCTATGTTGCTGAGTTTATTATTTAAATCTGATCCAGAGGCAGTCCGCTTAATCATGATAGACCCAAAAATACTTGAACTTTCAGTTTATGAAGGCATACCTCATCTCCTTACTCCCGTTATTACAGATATGACCGACGCATCCAATGGATTGAGATGGTGTGTTGCCGAGATGGATAGAAGGTATAAATTAATGTCAGAAATGGGCGTGAGAGGCCTCACAGCTTTTAATCAAAAAGTTGCTGAAGCTAATGCTAGCGGCACGCCTTTGTTAGATCCATTTAATGAAGAGGAAGAAGTTCCACTGGAAGAGTTGCCATCAATTGTTGTAGTTGTCGATGAATTTGCAGATATGATCATGATTGTTGGTAAAAAAGTAGAGCATTTAATTGCAAGAATTGCCCAAAAAGCAAGAGCAGCTGGAATTCACTTAATTTTAGCCACACAGCGTCCTTCGGTGGATGTTATTACCGGCCTCATCAAGGCCAATGTTCCCTCTAGAATTGCATTTCAGGTATCTTCTAAAATCGATTCAAGAACCATCCTTGATCAAGGCGGTGCAGAGCAACTCCTTGGAGCAGGTGACATGCTTTATTTGCCAGCTGGTCAAGGCGTCCCTGAAAGAGTTCATGGAGCATTTGTTGGTGATGATGAAGTGCACAGAGTTGTGAATAGTTGGAAGCAGAAATCTGAGCCAAATTATTTAGATGAGATCACCTCTGAACTTCAGGAGACTGGACCTATTCCTGGTTGGTCTGATGGTGATAATTCTGATTCATCTGATGAAGATGATGAACTGTATGATGAGGCGGTCAGTTTTGTTATCGAATCTAGAAGAGCTTCTATCTCAGCTGTTCAAAGAAAATTAAGGATAGGATATAACAGAGCTGCCAGAATAATTGAAGCAATGGAAATGGCTGGGCTTGTTTCTGAGATGAGTAGCAATGGTAGTCGTGAAGTTTTAGTGCCAAAGCAACAATGATTTTTCGAATATTTCTTATTTTTTATTTATTGTCTGTGGAAGTTCTCGCTGATGATTCCATCGCTTCTGAACTTCTCAATAAAGTTTTAAAAAAGAATTACCAATTTATCGAAAAATCTCTTGATCAGTCTGAATTAAAAATTGGCAGCTCGTCTGGTAAAATTTTTCAAGACGATAAGGGTATGACAGTAAAAATTTTATCCCCATTCGAGGAGAACTATCGACTTGAAGGAGACTTCATCGAAATCCATGATTTATTTTTAGATCAAAAGCAAAGAGTTAACATCAAGGAAATGAATTCCTCTTTTCTTAATTTGCTGACAGATGGTGTGGATAGTAATTCTGAAAACTATAAAATAAATTATATAAATGATGCTTTGATAGAAATTGTTCCAAATGATGGCTCCAGTTCTATAAAATTTTTTTTTGAAAATGATAACTTAGTATTGATTCGTTACAGAGATTCTATTGGTGTTGAGCACGGCATAGAGTTGGTGCAAATATGATCAAGATTTTTATGATTGCTTGCGGCGGAGCTTTAGGTGCATCAGCAAGACATTTAGTTAATGATTTGCTGAAAGCTAATTATTTTTTCATGCTGCCCTCTGGAACAATGGTGGTTAACTTTATTGGGTGCTTTTGCATTGGCATAGCAATGGCCCAATTCTCAGACCTGAAATCAAATCTATATTTCTTCTTGGTTATTGGATTTTTTGGCTCTTTTACTACTATGACGGCCTTTTCACAGCAAACCATTGAATTGTTATATAATGGAAAGGTGATTAATGCTCTAATCTATGTGGTGGTATCCATTGCCTCATGCTTTATAGGAACTTTTTTGGCTTATTCGTTATTTAAAACTGGATAAAAATGATTGATATAAAAGACCTTCGCGACGATATTCACAGTGTTGAGACAGCTCTTGCACGCAGGGGATATGCTCTCGATAAAGAGAGGTTTATTAATTTAGATGCTGAGAGAAAGCTTTTGCAAACAGAGGTTGAGGCTTTGCAATCGAGTAGAAAAAATTTATCTAATGACTTTGGTAAATTAAAAGCCAAAAATGAAGATACGAGCGAACTAAAAAAACAAATCGATTTAATTAATGAAGAATTAAAAAATAAAAATGAATCTTTGAATACAATTTTATCATCTGTAAATGCCTTTATGCTTGATATCCCCAATACCCCTCATCATTCGGTGCCAGACGGCATAGATGAAAATCAAAACATTGTTATTAGGACCATTGGTAAAATTACATCAGTCAATACAATTGATCATATAGATATAACAAAAAAAATAGATACCGATCTAGGCGCAAAGATAGCAGGCGCAAGGTTTTCTGTTTTAAGTGGAGATATGGCTAAGCTTCAACGATCATTAATAACTTTTATGTTAGATGTTGCTTCTAAAAATGGCTATAAAGAATATTACCTGCCATTGATGGCAAATGTTGATTCGCTTACAGCTACTGGTAACTTACCCAAATTTGCCGAAGATTTATTTAAAACAACTGAAAGCTTATATCTCATTCCAACCGCAGAGGTCCCGCTAACAAATTTATACCGAAACGAGTTAATACCAGATCAAGATGTACCGCTTAAGTTGACCGCTCATACATCGTGCTTTAGGTCTGAAGCAGGTAGTTATGGAAAAGATACTAAGGGCCTTATTCGTCAACATCAATTTGAAAAGATTGAATTAGTCCAAGTAACTAAACCTGAAACATCTCTAGAAGATCTAAATGGTTTATTGGATAATGCTGAAGAAATTCTTCAATTATTAGAACTTCCATATCAGGTGGTTGAACTATGCGCGGGAGACCTAGGGTTTTCATCCTGCAAGACATTTGATATTGAGGTATGGATACCAAGCCAATCGAAATATAGAGAAATATCATCCTGCTCTAATTTTAGTGATTTTCAATCAAGAAGGGCTAATATTAAAATTCAAACCAGTGAAGCTAAAATTCTGGCTCACACCATTAATGGCTCTGCTTTGGCCGTTGGAAGGACTTTACTTGCCATCATAGAAAATAACTATAACGGAAAAGATTCTATTCAACTGCCTCAAGTTCTTCATGATTACTTTGGAGCATCATTTATTAGCATCTAAACTTTTGTAACTTTATTGCAACATTTAAATAAAAAAATTTTTAACTCTTTTTTTTACATCGTATTCGGTTTAATATTTACCTATCTTTTAATTTATCTTTCATAAGAGGTAACAATGTTTAAATTCCATCGCTTTAATGTTCTAGCATTTTCAATTTTATTCTCGCTCTCCGTAAGCGCAGATACAACTTCTAATATTAGGGGTAAGGTTGTAAATTCATCAGGTAATGCAGTCCCAAATGCAGAACTTATCATTTCTTATGGCCCAACCAATTCAACCCAATCAACTTCAAGTGGTCCCGACGGTTCATTTGCAATTCTCAATCTCCAGCTTGGTGGTCCTTATAAGATCTCAGCAGATTCAGGAGTAGGGTCTGGTGTTTTGGAAGATGTATATTTGGCTCTTGGTAAAGACTCACAAGTTACAATTGTACTTAGAGCTGCAGAGGATATGGATGAGGTAGTTGTTGTTGGTGCTGCATTGAGTAGTGCGAACTTACTTGCAACCGGCCCCTCAGTTTTTTACAACACAGATGCTCTAGAAGATGCAGCTGCAGTTGAAAGAGATATTAAGGATTTACTTGTTACACATCCAAGACTGTCTCTGGACGAGGGCGGCTCAAGAGGGATTCAATGTAATGGCTCTAGTCCTAGATTTAACAGCTTAACTGTAGATGGAATTGCGTTAAATGATGGATTTGGTCTTAACTCTAACGGATATCCAGCCAATAGAATGCCCTTTTCTTATGACGCAATTAAACAAGTATCCGCTGAATTTGCTCCTTTTGATGTTGAGTATGGTGGTTTCTCAGCTTGTGTAGTGAATGCGATTACAAAATCTGGTTCAAATGAATTTGAGGGTAATTTTTTCTATGAGTTTACAAATGAGGATTTGCTCTCAGATAAAGTTGATGGAAATTCTATTACGAACACTCCTTTTGATGAAGATAAATATGGATTCACATTAGGTGGACCAATCATTAAAGATAAATTATTTTTCTTTACAGCTTATGAGAAGTACAACGACCAAGAAACTTTTGATTTTGGCCCTGTTGGTTCTGGAGCCCCTACAGAGATGACTTGGCTAACTCAAGATACACTGGATCTTGTTATTAGTACAATGAAAAATAAGTATGGCTTTGATCCTGGCGGAATACCATCAGCTGTTGATAGTTTTAGTGAAAAACTATTGGTGAAATTTGATTACTATCTAAGTGACATCACCAGAGCATCTTTTACCTATAATGCAAGTGAAGGCTTTACCAATAGATACTCAGATCTTTATTATACTCAAATTGAATTAAGCAAACATGGTTATGAAAATGGTAATGATCTTGAATCCTATATGCTCCAGCTTTTTTCACAAATTGGTGATATCAATACTGAGCTGAGAGTTGCATACAGAGACCTTGATAACAGGCAAGAAGGTATTGGAGGGCCTTTTGGTGAATTTGATATTGAAAATATCACTGGAGGTGGTGATATTATGCTTGGCGGTACGGATGATTCTCGTCAAGCCAACGATCTAGATTACGATAATCTTACAATGGCTTTTGTTGGTGACTTTGTCTATGGTGATCAGCTCATCACGTTTGGTATTGAGCGCGAAGAGCAAACCTCATTTAATATGTTCGTTCAACATTCACAAGGTGGTGAGTGGGATTTTTATACATTTCAAAATTTCTTAGATGGAATCGTTGATAGAGTTTATTACGGTAACCATCCTTCTCTTGATCCAACTAACGCCAGTGGAAGTTGGGACTACGATATAACTACTCTATTTGCACAAAGCGAGTGGAGAGTATCTGATAGATTGGATATTACTTATGGTCTGAGGTACGAAGAGTATGGTGTAACTGGTGCACCCAAAGAAAATCCAGCATTTGTCAGTGCCTATGGTAGATCTAATACTCATACTTTTGATGGTGAATCAATTTTAATGCCTAGAATCTCATTTAATTATGATTTGAATGATACTACAGAGATATATGGGGGCATTGGAACATTTTCTGGTGGTAATCCTGTTGTCTGGTATTCAAACATTTGGTCTAATGATGGGGTATCCAATATTCAATTAAGCTTAAGGAATGTAGATATGTTTGCTACTCCTATGTGTGATGGTAGAACTGGACAACCGACCACACAGGGCCCTGGTTATGGTGTTCCTTGTTCTATGGTGGATGCCGTAGCTAATGGTTCTGCAGCAGGCGGAACTAACTCAATAGATGTAAATTACGAAATCCCATCGGTTACCAAAGCAGCCATTGGTGTTATCAAAACTTTTGATATTAATCTTTCTGAGTTTTTCACTATCAGTGATGTTGTCTTAACAGCTGACTATATTAGAGCAGAAGCAGAAAATTCAGCTCAAATCAGAAACCTGGCAAACACCTACACTGGTGAGTATGATTTTGCAGGATTGCCAATCTTTAGTAGCACTTTTAGAGAGGATTATGAGTTAGGCAATGCATCAAAAGATGGTAAGAGTGATTCATTCTCAATATCCTTAAGCAAGAAGTTTGAAAATGTTTTCCTTACTCTTGGCTATGCCTCAATCGATACAGAAGACGTAGCACCCATGACATCTTCAGTCGCATATAGTAATTTCACTGGCATTGCTACAAATGACCCTCAAAATCCGCCATTGGCTCAGTCAAATTATAATATTCCAAAAAGATTTACTGGGACACTTCGTTGGACTCCTGAGGTATTCTCAGGATTGAGAACAAATATCTCATTGTATTGGACTCATCAAAAAGGAAGACCTTATTCATACGGCATGGATAACTTCACTCATGGAGCAGTCCCAACATGGAACGATTATTATCTTTTATACGTCCCTGAGTCTCCAAATGATCCAAATGTAGTTTTTGATAGTAGATTCCCTACCGATGAATTCTTCGCATGGGCTGATTCAAAAGGCTTAAAGAGGGGTGCATTTACCTCTAGGAATGATCAGGACAGCGAATGGTTTAGTAAGCTTGACCTTAAAATTTCTCAGCAGATACCTGCATTCAGAGATGGTGATTATCTTGAACTCTATGCTGTTATCAGAAACCTCACCAATCTTCTGGATGATTCAAAAGGCGTATTCAGAGAAGCCTCTTTCCCAAGAAGGGAGAATGTAGTTAGAGCTGTATATAATGATGATGGTAAATATTACTATAGTAGATTTTATGGTTCCAACGATTCTACATTGGTTAACAGACCTTCACAGTACTTAATCAAAATTGGTTTTGACTATAAGTTCTAAGACTTAATTCGGTATATGAAAAAAGGCAGATATATCTGCCTTTTTTTTTGTTAAACTAATGCAATGTCAAGCAGCATTCCAGAACTTTCATTTGAAGCTATAGAAAAAGGAGATTCAATCTCTATATCTATCTTAAAAGCAGCCCTTGAAGAACATGGTTTTTTCTCAATCACTAATCATGGTGTCTCTGAAGAACTATTAACAAAATGTTACTCTTTAGCAAAGGATTTTTTTAATCTCCCAAGGGATGTTAAGGACAAGTATCATGAGAAATTTCTAAAAGGTGCTAGAGGTTATACCCCTCTTGGCATTGAAACGGCAGTTGGTGAAACTATTCCTGATCAAAAAGAATTTTGGCATCATGGGCCCAATGTCAATGATTCATTTGATTCTAGAATTCCTAAAAATATATCAGTATCGCAAATTGCAGATTTCAATAATCAATTTGATTTATTATTTCATCAGCTCAACTTATTAGGGCTTAAGGTATTAAGTTCGATTGCTTTAATTTTAGGTAAAGAGCCTTCTTTTTTTGATAGCTGGGCATGCAAAGGAAATTCTATTTTAAGGTTAATTCACTATCCTCCTGTTCAAGATAAATCAAATATTCTTCGTGCAAGAGCGCATGAGGATATTAACTTGATTACTCTATTGGTTGGCGCTGAAGAATCGGGTCTTGAGGTTCAAAATCGTGATGGAGATTGGGTGCCAATTGAAGCAAAAAGTAAATCAATTGTATGTAATATTGGCGATATGATGCAGCTTGTCACTCGCTCACAACTCAAAAGCACAACTCATAGGGTGATAGATAATAAAGCTGGATCTTCTTCTTCACGTTACAGCATGCCATTTTTTCTTCACCCCTCCCCAGAGGTTGAATTATGTTCTATCGTTGATGATTCAACGGAATCTATTAGTGCTCATGATTTTTTAGAAGAGAGACTAAAAGCAATTAAATTATCATAAGCAATGATTATCACTTCAATTTTTCAAATAATAATTGGTTTCATTGGTCTGATTTGTATTGCGATTCCATTTTCCAAAGATAGAAAATTAATAAATTTTAGGCACATTGCATTGGCTATTATTTTGCAAATATTCCTTGCTTTCGCATTATTAAAAATTCCATTTATTGTGCAAGTTTTTGCTTATCTTTCTGATGGAGTTACAGCTTTACAAGCAGCAACGCAAGAGGGTGCTGAATTTGTTTTTGGCTATTTAAGTAATAGTTCAACATCCCCGTTTGAAGCCTCGGGTACTGGTAATTCAATGATCTTTGCTTTTCAAATATTGCCCCTAATCATCGTTATTTCAAGTCTCTCGGCATTGCTTTGGTTTTGGAATATATTGCCATTAATTATAAGAGCTATCTCTAAAATCTTTGAAAAACTTTTTAATATTGGCGGTCCCATAGGATTAGGGGCAACGGCTAATATTATTATGGGCCAAGTTGAGGCTCCCTTATTGGTCAGACCCTACCTTTCTAGGATGAGTGAAAAAGAGCTATTAATTCTTATGACTGCCGGCATGTCGACCGTTTCCGGTTCAATTATGATTGCTTTAGTATCAATGCTTGCACCTCAATTCCCAGATATCAATTTAATTCAACACTTGGTATCAGCTTCTATTTTGTCTATTCCTGCTGCGATTATGTATGCAAATATTATGATTCCATCCTCAGAAGTTACTAATTTTGATGGCAATTCCGTACCCAAGGTCTATGACAGTTCTATGGATGCCATTACAAGGGGTACTAGAGATGGTTTGGATATTTGTTTAAATGTTGGAGCTATTCTAATTGCTTTTATAGCCCTTGTTTCTTTGCTTAATTCTTTGCTTGGGATTCTAGGGGGGTGGATTGGCATTGCTGATCTTTCTTTGCAGCTGATTCTTGGATACATTTTCTTCCCAATTGTATGGTTAATGGGAGTGCCTCTTTCAGAAACCTTAGCCTCTGCTGAGTTGCTGGGCCTTAAGACAGCTCTTAATGAATTTGTTGCTTATGGAGCTCTTGCAAACATAGAGCCTGATGCTCTATCTGATAGATCAAAGTTGATTACTCTATATGCGTTATGTGGTTTTGCTAATTTCTCATCTGTTGGAATTTTGGTATCAGGAATTAGCGCAATGGCACCAGAAAGAAAAAATGACCTTATAAAAGTTTCTATAAAAGCATTAATTGGAGCAACGCTTGCTTCTTGCATGACAGGATTGGTTATTGGTATTTTTTAGTTCAAGAATATAATTGAAGCGTTTAAAAATGCAGCAAATAACAACCAAATAAGATATGGAAGGTAAAGATAGAATAAAGCTGTCGACTCTCTTCTTAGAATCTTCATAATTTTTAAATTAAGTAGTATAAGAATACTTATATCTAAAAATGCTAATACAGGGGCATGAAAATAAAAGAATAACCATGACCACACAGCATTAAATAAAAGCTGCATTATGAAAAGTGTTGAAATTTTTTCTGCTAATTTAAATGAAACAAATGCCATGATTGCGTAAAGAATGGGCCAAACAATTCCAAAAATATAGCTTGGGGGATTTAGTGAGCTCTTAACAAGCTCTGCATACCAATCATCAGAGTTAATATAGATATTAGCAAGAGAACCAATAATGCAGGTTAAAATTACCAGCAAAGGTAAGATGTATTTCATTGATTTATTCTTTTTCTAGCAAGATCGAGCAAATTGAATATCCAGCACCAAAAGAGCAAATAATACCTTTTTGACCTGGAGTTAGGTGATTAAATTTATGAAAAGCTATAATAGACCCAGCAGAACTAGTGTTTGCATATTCATCAAGTATGATTGGTGCTCTCTCGGGAGGAAAATCGTCTCCTAACAATTTCTTAATTACATATCTATTCATATTGATATTCGCTTGGTGAAGCCAATACTGTTCGATATCTTCGGGAGTTAAGCTATTTGTATTTAGCTGGTCTAAAATTAAGGAGGATACAAAAGGCATGACTTCTTTAAAAACTCTCCTTCCATTCTGAACAAAAAGTAACTCTGATTCTGAATACTCTTTATCTTCAATAGCATTCATGTATCCATAATTATTTCTGATGTTATTAGAGAAAGCAGTTTTTAACTTTGTATCAAGGATTTTGAATTTATTTTTAGATTGAGAGTTTTTTTCTATAACTACTGCAGTGCAAATATCACCAAATATGAAATGGCCATCTCTATTTTTAAAATTATTATGCCCAGATGTAATTTCGGGACTTATAACCAATACTTTAGAAGATTTACCAGCTTTAATATCACAGTAAGCATTGCTGATACCAAAAGTAGATGCAGAACAGCCAACCATCATATCGTATGCAAAACCTTCAATGCCTAATTCATTTTGAATTTCGATAGCAACAGCAGGATACGCTCTTTGAAGGTTAGCGGCAGAAACAATTACAGCATCAATATCACTAGGGCTTAAGTCTGCATTTTTAAGGGCTTCTTTGGCTGCAATTACTCCTACTTCAGCTGTGAATGATAACTCGTCATCATTTCTTGCCTTAATATAAGGTTTCATACGTTTGGGATCTAGTAAAGATTCTTTTTCAATCACATACCTTTGTTTGATTCCAGATGCCTTAACAATAAATTCACTGGATGAGTGCCCCAATGCTTCTACAGAACCTTCTTTGATACTCTCTGAATGCTCTAAATTATATAAATCAACATATTTATTAAATGATTCTACTAGCTCATCATTTGATACTACATAAGGTGGAGTCCAAATACCTGAACCTGAAATATATATATCATTCATGCGTTTCCCCTGTTACGTGTTATTTTATAGTCTTATGCAAAAAATACCATTAGATACTAATTCAGATATAAGTTTAAATTTTGAACTCCATTTATCAAAAATTGAATCAAGTTTAGGCTTAGTTCAAATATCTCATGGCATGGCTGAACATAAACAGCGATATAGTGAGTTTATAAATTTTTTAAATATCAATGGTTTTCATGTTGTAATTTATGATCATAGAGGGCATGGTGATCGCATATTAAACAATCAAATCGGATTCTTTGATAATGAGGCTGGATGGAATTTAGTGGTAAATGATTTGCTTGCTGTTCACTCAGAGACAAATAAGCTTTTTCCTGAATTGCCTAAAATTCTTTTAGGCCACAGTATGGGTTCTTGGGTTAGTCTGTCAGCACTTCAGCAAAATACCTCTTTTGATGTCGTTCTTCTTTCTGGATCAAGCTATCCAAACCCCATTGAAACCTTTATTCAAAAATTATTCCTTAACATTGAAATCATTAGACTTGGAAAAAAGGGATACAGCTTGCCTTTACATAAAATAATTTTTGGAGGGTTCAATGCTAAATTTAAAAATACCCAAACTCCAAATGATTGGTTATCCAGAGACTCAGACAGGGTAGATGATTACACTCAAGATCCTTTATGCGGTTTTGTTGTTTCTAATCAACTTTGGGCTGATGTTATAGGGGGAATTAAGTCAGTTTTTAAACCAGAAAATTTAGCATTAATATCTACCAATATCCCTATTCTAGTTTTCTCAGGCTCTCATGATCCAGTTGGAGCAATGGGAAGAGGAACAACCAAGCTGCATGAGCGCTTAATTGAAAATGGGTGTATGTCAAAGCTTTATCTTATAGATAATGCGAGACATGAATCTCTTAATGAAACCAATAGAGTGACAACCTATAATTACGTATTAACATTCTTAAAAAATAATTTGTAAGGAGTATGATTTGGAATTAGAAAATAAGGTATCTCTTATAACTGGGGCTGGTCAAGGCATTGGAGAGGGTATTGCTAAAACTTTAGCCTCTCATGGATCAAAAGTCATGATTGTAGATTTAAATAAGCAATCAGCTGAAAAGGTAGCCAAGGAAATAAATGCACTTTTTCCAAATTCTGCAGCAAGTTTTGAGGCTGATCTAACTGATACCCATGCTATCCGGTCAATGATTGAAGCAACCTTATCTACATTTAATAAACTAGATTGTATTTGTAATAATGCGGCTGCATCAAAAGGCTTAGGTCCAGTCGAGAATTATTCACTTGAGGATGTGCAAGCGACACTTGATTTAACTTTCACATCGTTATGGAAATGCCTGCAAGTTGAGATCATGTCCTTGAAAGAACAATCAATTCCTGCGTCTATAGTTAACATTTCATCTAATTCAGCTATCAGAGGTTATGCATTCAATTCCATATACGCAGCTAGCAAAGCAGCTGTAAATAATCTTACTCAATCTGTTGCCAAGGAAGTTGCTAGAAATGGTATTAGAGTCAATGCTGTTTCACCAGGAACGATAAAAACTCCAGGGGTAATGGAGTATTTTGAAGCTGAGCCAAAAGCAAAAGAAATGCTTGAAAAATCATCTTTGTTACGCAGGATTGGTGAGCCAGAAGAGATTGGAGAGCTCGTTTCATTTCTTCTATCAGATAGAGCCTCTTATATTACAGGGCAGGTCATTTCAGTGGATGGCGGCTCATCAATTAATTAAATCAAAATGATTAATAAATTGTATGAATATCCAGCACTTGAACGTGTTGAAAAAAATGATATTCGCTATTATCGAGATTCTAAAGAAAATCTTGTGCCTTCTGTTACAACAATACTTTCTGCGACTGGGGATCACACTGGAATAGATGCATGGAAAAGAAGAGTAGGCCCCAAAACGGCTAAAGAGATTGTTGATGAGGCCACAACAATAGGAACAGCCGTGCACTTAGCTATTGAAAACTATCTAAATGGACTTGATTGGGAGCAATTTACCGAAGATAGGCTGGGTCTAATGGCGCATCAGATTGCGAAGAGATTTATTGATGACTGTTTGGGAGATATTGAGGAGGTTTGGGGTCTAGAGTCTGGCCTAGTTGTTGACGGTTTATATGCTGGAACAGCAGATTGTATTGGCATTTTTAAGGGTAAACCTACAATCATTGATTTTAAAACAGCAAAAAAAATAAAAAGGAAAGATTGGATAGAGGATTATTTTTTACAAGGCGCTGCTTATGCTAATGCACATAATGTTATGTATGAAACTAACATTGAATCAATTGCAATTTTAATGGTAGATAGAGATCTTTTATTTAAAGAGTTTCTTGTAAAAAATAAAGAATTTGAAAGCTATACAGATAAATGGAAGCAGCGGATTATAGGTTATTATAAAAAGCATGAAATTTTAGGGAGAGAATAAATGAATGATTTAAAAGATAGAATAGTAATGATCACGGGCGCTAGTTCTGGTTTTGGTAAAGAGGCTGCAAAAATGTGCGTTGCACTAGGAGCAAAAGTAGTTTTAGGTGCTCGCAGAGAGGACAAATTAAAAGAGTTATGCGATGAGCTTGGCACTGACTCTGCTATATACAAAGTTACAGATGTTACTTCAAAAGAACAGATGCATGGATTGGCACAACATGGCATTGAAACTTTCGGAAGAATCGATTCATTGGTGAACAATGCTGGTGTAATGCCCCTGTCATTACTTGAAAAAGGTAGAACCGACGAATGGGACCATATGATAGATGTAAATATCAAAGGTGTTTTATATGGCATAGATTCAGTCTATTCCCATATGCTGGCTAGAGAGTCAGGCCAAATAATTAATATTTCTTCTGTAGCAGGTAAAAGAGTGATGCCGGGGAGTGCAGTTTATTCAGGAACAAAATATGCTGTTAGAGCCATCTCTGAAGGTTTGAGATTAGAGTCTTCTGGAAAAATTCAAGTAACTTGTATTTATCCTGGCGCTTTTAAAACCGAGTTGGCTTTTTCTATCAAAGATGAATCAATGCTTGAAGCCTTGATGAGCAGGGGTATTGGCAATATTGCTCAACCAGCTGAAAGAGTGGCCGAGTCTATAATATATGCTCTGCAACTTGATCCAGGAGTCTCAGTCAACGAGATAGTAATCAGGCCAACTGCACAAGAAGCTTAAAAAATTAAATGATTAAAATTTTTTTTCTTGTCGTAAGTATTTTTTCTCCAGCATTATTAGCAGTTGCTCAATGCATTGAGGCTGATTTAATTCTGCATGAAGGCAATATTTATACGGGTAAGAATAATAATTCATTTGTTGGTTCTATTGCCTCCAAAGATTCAAAAATTATTTATGTTGGCAAGCCATTATCTGATGTAAATTTATCTTGCTCTCATGCAAAAGTTATAAATTTAAATGGTAGTTATATTTTTCCAGGATTTGTTGATGCTCATGCTCATCTTAAGGGAATTGGCTACAGAGAACTGACTCTTAATTTACAAGGAATTTCTTCATTAAACGAAACCTTGCAAGTTGTAAGGAAATATTTATCAACAAAAAATCCTGGGGAGTGGGTTATAGGACGAGGTTGGATTGAGAAACTTTGGCCTGAAAAAAGATTTCCAACAAAAGAGGACCTAGATTCTTTTTCTCCAGATAATCCAATTGTTTTAGAAAGAGCTGATGGTCATGCGGTTGTGGTAAACAGCTTAGTTTTAAAGTTAGCAAAGATCAATAAAAACACAAAAGATCCACAAGGCGGTTTTATAGAAAAAGATCAAAATGGGGAGCTGACTGGATTGCTTGTTGATACGGCGATGAACTTAATAATTGATCTTGTACCTACACTAACTAGAGATAATGATAAGGAGGCCTTCCTTGCGGGTATTAAAAGAAATGTAAGTCTTGGCTGGACTCAAATACATGTTCCAGGAGGCACCTTTGATGACATTTCAATTTTAAATGAAATTAAATCTGAGAATAATTTACTCCAAAGAGTTTATTTTATGGTGAGTGATGGTGAGCCTGCAGATCGTTTGATTAAAAATGGACCAATCATTGACCCCGATCATTTTTTAACAGTTCGAGCGATTAAAATGTATGCTGATGGAGCTCTTGGCTCTCGAGGTGCCGCATTATTAGAAGAGTATAGTGATTACGATGGTAAAGGAGTTTTTATTTTCCTTGAGGAAGATACAAAACCTAGGCTATCAAAAGCCTTAAGCAAAGGCATTCAAATTGGAACTCATGCCATTGGGGATCATGGTAATAGAGTGGTTTTAGATTGGTATGAAGAAACTTTCACTAAAGCAAAAAAGAATAATCAATTTATAGAAACACCGAGGTGGAGAATAGAACATTCTCAAAATATCACTCCGATTGATCAAAAGCGCTTTGTTGAATTAAATATTATTCCTTCAATGCAACCATCCCATGCTATTGGAGATTTACATTTTGCAGTTGAAAGATTAGGTCTTGAAAGAATTGATAACGCATATGCATGGAGGAATCTTATTGATCAGGGTCTAATTATTGCTGGCGGGACTGATGCGCCAGTTGAGATTGGTGATCCAAGGATAGAGTTCTATGCTGCTGTTACACGAAAAGATGTAGATGGGTATCATTCAGATGGCTGGAATCTTGATCAGAGACTATCTCGGTTTGAGGCATTAAAGATGTTTACAATATGGCCTGCGATCGCTTCTTTTCAAGACAGTGTGAAGGGTACTATTGAAGTCGGTAAACTTGCTGATTTTTCTATTTTTGATCAAGATTTAATGAGGATTCCTGAAGAAAAAATACTGGAATCAAAAAATATATTAACCGTTGTAGGTGGCAAGGTTGTTTTTCAGGAATGAGACTATTTTTTATTTAAAATCAAATCAGCGCACTTGGCTCCAATAACATTACAGGTTGCATTTGTGTTTCCTGAAATAATACTTGGAAATATTGATGCATCAGCTACCCTAAGCCCAGAAATACCCTTCACTTTTAATTGATCATCGACTACACATTCTTTTGTTAATCCCATCTTGCAAGTACCTACTGGATGATAGACTGACAATGATTCATTCCTAATAAATTCTGCTATATCGGATTTTTCAATACACTCAATTCCTGGCTGCAATTCTCTAGCTTCTAATTCTTGCATCGGAGATGTTTTAAATATCTCTCTAGTTTTTTCAATGCCTTCTATCATCCATTGAATATCTTCCTCATTATCAAGATAGTTTGCATAGATTTTTGGCGCTTCAGCCGGGTTGGATGATGCAAGAGTGAGATGACCTCGGCTTTTGGGTCTTAAATTACAGACAGAGGCGGTTATACCTGATGAGGGTTTCATGGCACCATTTTTGTTATATTTACCTGCCCCGGGAGCAAAATGTATCTGCGCATTAGGAGTTTCCACTTCATTGTTTGTTTTAAAGAATACACCAATATCTGAAGCAGGATAGGTCATTAGTCCTTTATGCTGAATAAAATATTCAAAAAGGTTCTTGATCATGCCTAGTGGCTTCATAAGCTCACTAAAGGTTTTCAATCTATTAATTTTATAACTGATATTAACTGTAAGATGATCTTGTAGGTTTTGCCCAACACCAGGCAGGTCTTCAACTACTGATATGTTGTGTTTCATGAGATCTTCTTTGGGCCCTATACCAGATAACATAAGTATTTGTGGGGAATTTATGCTTCCACCGCAAAGAATTATCTCAGAAGTACATCCAATAATATTGCTACCATCATTATTTTTAACCTTAACTCCAATAGCTTTTTTATTAGATGTAATAATTTTTTCTACCAAGGTATTCGTTAATAAATGCAGATTAGACCTATCAAGTGCCGGTCTCAAAAAAGCATCGGATGCACTAAATCTTTTTCCATCTTTTATATTAACTTGATACCTACCAAAACCTTCTTGATCTTGTCCATTGAAATCATTATTTTTTTCTAATCCATATTTTTCACAAGCATTTAAAAAGGATCTAGAAGCCTCTAGAATTGGCTCATAAGTTTCCACCCAGAGTGAGCCAAAATTTCCATGGTATTGATCTTCATGATTTTGATTATTTTCTAACTCAATAAAATATTTCATTAGGTCTCTATAACCCCATCCTTTATTTCCAACTTTTTCCCATTCTTCATAATCATTGGCCTGTCCTCTGATGTAAAGCATTCCATTGATTGAGCTGCTGCCTCCAAGAGTCTTGCCTCGAGGCCAATTAATAGTTCTGTTATTTAAGTTTTTCTCTGGCTCAGTCTCATAACCCCAACCATATTTTTTATTTTTAAATAAAGAACTAGCCGCCAAAGGCATTTTAATTGATGAAAAATTATCCATTGGGCCAGCCTCAATTAATAGAACAGAATTATCAGGATTTTCAGAAAGTTTATTCGCCAAAACACAGCCTGCACTTCCTGCACCAATGATGATATATTTATGACTAAATTTCATAAATCTAATATCTCTCAGGGATGAAAATGCGTCAAGTAATTGCAATTGGTGGAGGGGGTTTTGGCAGAACCCAAGACTCGAATTTAATCGAGCAATTTATCTTAGACCAAACAGGCAAAAAGAAACCAAAAATTTGTTTTATACCGACTGCTACTGGCGATTTAGATCCATACATTGTTAATTATTACTCTGTATTTTCAAACCTTGAGTGTGACCCAAGTCATATTAGTTTTTTTAAGAGAACCATCGATCTCGAGGAACATATCTTAAAACAAGATGCAATTTTTGTTGGGGGAGGGAATACAAAAAGTATGTTGGCTGTTTGGAGGGAGTGGGGCCTAGATTTAATTTTAACAAAAGCTTACGAACAAGGTATTGTCATGAGTGGTGTTAGCGCAGGTGCTATTTGTTGGTTTGAGTATGGATTAACTGACTCTTGGGCGAGCGAACTAAAAATGATGGAATGTATGAACTTTATACCGGGTAGTTGTGCTCCCCACTATGATGAAGAGCCCGAAAGACGTCCAGCAACTAAAAAATTTCTTGAAGATCAATCTATTTCTTTTATGTATGGAATCGAAGGAGGGGCGGCTATCCATTTTATTGACGAACAACCAGACTCAACTATAAGGTTTAAAAAAAATAAAAATGCTTATAAGGTTACATTTAAATCTCACAAAATTTATGAAAATGCATATCATGTAAGGGAATTAAAGTAATGAATCTTTGGTTTTTAATTAATCCAGTTGTCGCATTGCTTTCAAGATCACCTATACATTTTCTTATTAGTCATCAGGTTCTAGTCATTCAATTCAAAGGTAGAAAATCTGGAAAACAATACTTGGTACCTGTTAGTTACCATGAACATGAATCCACTTATACATGTGTGACATTAAGATCAAATATTTGGTGGAGAAATTTAAAAGAAGTGTCTCATACTAAGATATGGCTTAAAGGCAAGTTAAAAAATGCACAAATTGATTTGGAGTTTAACAATGATCAGATTGTTGAAAGCACCTTAAGAGACTTGGTAACGAACAACAGAGTTGATGCGTATTTTGCAAAAGTAAAACTGCATAAAGATGGTTCGCCACATTCTGATGATTTAATTCAAGCAGCAAAAACTCACACCGTTCTTAAATTTACAATTACTTAATTTATTCTCTTATTTTAATTTGTTTCTCGGTTTTTATTTCCATTTGAGTTTTGCCTTCATACTCAGAAATGCGACCTTTAATACAAACATTTTTTCTCTTAAGGAATTTTTCAGGCTTATAAGAAAAATATTCAGAAAATCTTTCAAACCAAATTAAGCCTGTCATCTGCTGGTTTGGATAGTCCCTGCCAAAATTTAAAAATATAGGTCCCCCAGAAGCTCTTTTTAAATACTTCGTTGATACAATTTTTCCGCAAACAATTTTTGTATCGCCAAGATATTTATAAGCCTCTTTTGCCTCTATCGCCTGTTCTGATTGAGAGGATAAGTGAGGAGGAATTAATAATACCAAACACCAAAACGAAAAAACTTTCATTTGAGTCATACAAATTCTCCTAATTAAATAGTAGTATATATTTCTTTTTTGTCTTGAATAAGTTAATTTATGAAGTACTAAATTAAGTTTAGGTAACTTTATGTTTACAAGAATGGATCAAAGCACTCAAGAAGAGTGGCAACATATTAGCGAAGAGCATATGCCGCATATTCTTGATATGCCAAAAAGAATACTCTCCATGCTTAAGCAAGCTAAGTCATTAACTCTTGGTTTTGGAACTGATCAACTTCATCATGCTCTTCAGACTGCAACGATGGCTAGAAGAGCAGGCGCAGATGATGAGATGGTGTTAATAAGTTTGATTCATGATATTGGCAAGGTAATCAACGTACCAAATCATGGTCAAATTGCAGCAGAGATGATTAAGCCCTATGTTAGTGAGGATGCCTATCATATTATCCGTACACATCAAGACTTTCAGGGAGAGCATTACTATCAATATATGGGTAAGCCACAAGACTTACGTAAGCAATATGAGAATGAGTCTTGGTATGCTAAAGCAACTGAATTTACTGACGAGTGGGATCAAGCTGCATTTGATCCTGATTACTTAACAGATTCACTTGAATCTTTTGAACCATTGATCAATCAATTTTTTGCAACTCCGCATACGATTTAAGTAATCTTTTTCAGGTTCCAATTATTATGAATACAAGTATTTGGGATGATATAAAAAAAGAAATAGCTTTAAGGATTGAAGCTGAGCCCTCGTTAAAAAATTACTTAGAAAGTTTAATTTTATCCAAGAATAATATTATTGAAGCCACAGCAGCCATCCTTGCTTCGAAACTTAACAATGATGCGTTATCTTCAATTGATCTATATCATATAATTTTTTCTGCTTATGATAACGATGCTGACATTCAGAAAAAATTAATAAATGATATTGTTTTTTTCAAAGAAAATGACCCCGCATGCAAATATTTGTCTACTCCTTTGCTTTTTTATAAAGGCTTTCAAGGCTTGGCTGCATTCAGGTCAAGCAATATTTTATGGAAAGCCGAAAGACACACGATGGCTCTTTTTATCCAAAATCGATCATCAGAAGTTTTTGGTGTAGATATTCACCCAGCTGCAACCATTGATAGTCCGGTGATGATTGATCATGCAACTGGTGTTGTAATAGGAGAAACTGCAAGAATTGATAAAAATGTCTCAATTTTTCAAGGAGTCACTCTTGGAGGACATAGCTTTACTCAAGAGGATAGGCATCCAAAAATTCATGAAGGAGTTTCAATTTATGCTTCAAGCACGGTATTAGGCAATGTTCAGGTGGGTAAAAATTCTATTGTGGCTGCCGGAAGCTTAGTTCTAGAGGATGTCCCTGCAGACTCTACGGTTGCAGGGATTCCTGCAAAAAAAATTAAATAGAATTTAAAATATTTTTCTCTTCATCATTCATCTCTGAATCAATCTCACTAAATAATGGAGATGTTAAGTATCTCTCAGCGGTATCAGCTAGCATACACAAAATATTAGATCCATCTGGAGCATCTTCAGCGACTTTCATTGCCACAGCAAAAGTAGAGCCTCCTGATATACCAGTCATAATTCCCTCTTTTGATGCGAGTTTATTAGACCAATAAATTCCTTCATCACCAGAAACAGGTATATTGTGATCAAAATAATTATTATCTATAGATTCCTGTAACACCAATGGAATGAAATCTGGCGTCCATCCTTGTATAGGGTGCGGATTCCATGCTTCATGGGATCCTGAGGGCGAACCATCACTATTCCTTCCCTGCGATAGCATGCTATTTATTAATTGCGCATTTTCTGGCTCAGTAATTACTAATTTTGTTTCTGGTGAATGCTTTTTTAAAACTCGTGATACACCACTGAAAGTTCCGCCAGTTCCATAGCCCGAAACCCAATAATCCAATCCTATATCTTTAAAATCATTTAAAATTTCAACCGCTGTAGTTTGCTCATGAATATCAGCATTAGCTAAATTTTCAAATTGTCGAGTATAAAACCAATTATTTTTATCAGCTAGTTTTTTTGCAAGATCATAAGCTGCAGTTGCCCCTTCAGGTCCTGGAGTTAATAAAACTTTAGCACCTAAAAATCTCATTAACTTTCTTCTTTCAACCGAAGCGCTGTCTGGCATAGTTATAATGCATGGGTAACCTTTGCTTGCACATACCATTGCTAGTCCGATGCCAGTATTTCCACTTGTTGCCTCAATAACTGTCTGTTTTGATTGTAGATCGCCATTTTTTTCAGCTTCGTTGATTATGCTTGAGGCTAATCTGTCTTTTACTGACCCTCCAGGATTAAAGTATTCGGCTTTCACATACAAATTAATGTTTTTTGGCGCAATATTATTGACCTTGATTACAGGAGTATTGCCAATAGAGCTTAACAAGTCATTGAATATCATAGTTTGTTTGTTGATTGATTTTAAGTAAGTTTAAAGAAAAAAAATTAAATGTTAAGTGGCTATGCTTTTAATTCTGCATTAATTTCATGAATCTCTGATTCTTTTGGTGCTTTTACCATTGAGGCAACTGGAATGGAATTTCTTATTTTGTTTGCACTATCAATTAAACATATTTCTGTTTCTGCCAATGGCCCTGTTTGAAAATTATTTGTATTCATGCCTTCTTGTACCCAATTAATCAATTGAGTATCTTCATTATTAACTTGTCTATTAATTCTCCAATTCAGATATTGCGCAGCTTTTATCTCTCTTCGATTATCTGGTAATGCATATGCTATTTCTCTAATCATAGTTGTCTGAGCATCAATGGGGATAAATTGCATGAAGTCCATTTGCTCGGGATAAATATCAAACGCTAAATTTGGCCACAATCTATAATAAAGCCAATATCTTTGTTTGTTATCTGGCAGATGATCTATATGAGGCAAATATTTGTCATATAACATATTGGATAAATTATCTTTACGAATATTGCTGCCGTCTCCCCACATTTTATGCACATATCCATTATTGCTTGAGACTTCAACACCATAGCTTTTTCCAACAAGATTTGACAAGCCAGGATGTGCTATAGGAATATGTAAAGCATCCACATAATTATCTGCTATTTGTTTCCAATTAACCTTTCTAGGTCTCATTGTTACCCGCCCCAAAGGTCTCATTTCTTCGAGTCTGTATTGTTCAATTTCATTGATATATGGTGAGAATTGCTCTTTAACACTCGGCGTGTCTGATTTTCGTAATTTGACAAAAATAAATCCTTGAAAAATTTCCAACTCAACTTTTTGAAGCCCATGCTCTTTTTTGTGCAGATCTTTAAATTGATCTTCATAGGGCACCTTGATTAGATTTCCATTAAAATCATAGCCCCAAGCATGATATGGGCAGGTTATCTTTCCATTACAGGTCCCTGAGATTTCACTAATTAGCTTAGTGCCTCGATGAGAGCAAAAGTTATGAAAACCTTCAACATTGCCATCTTTGTCTCTGATAACAAAAATACGTTCATTGAAAATCTCAAATGTAAAAAAATCTCCTGTTTTTGGTATGTTGGAAAGATGGCAGACTAATTGCCAGTTCTTAAGAATTAATTCTGTTTTTTCGAGTTCAAAAAATGCCTCGCTGGTATAAGTCCAGCCTGGCAAACTTTTATATGACTCATTCATCTCTAAATTCTCTTCAAGGGTCTTGTTAGGCAAGTTGGCCCACCTTCACCTTTTCGGCTAATTTCAAGTCCTTTGTAGGACTTTATTTTGCATCCAGCTGTTTCCAGCTCATTTCTTACCTCTGGCAATTCTTCAAGCATAATAATTGATCTTGGCGATGTTGCCAAAACATTGCATCCCATCAAAGAGTATTCAGCATCAGGAACCTCTACAAATTTTATTCCTAGTTTACTAAGCCAGCTAATAAAAGTTTCTGGCATGAAGGGTCTATAAATTAAAGCTAGATCTTTATCTAGAGGTGAAATTATTGACATTAAATGCAGAACATCATCAGGGTGCTCTGGATTTGGTAAATTTACAATATGCAAATCTACATCAGAACCTAATATTTTTTTTAGTTGCTCTATGCCATGCATATTAGTTCTGGGACCAAGCCCAACAGCAGCATGATTATCGTCGATCCAGATAAAATCTCCCCCTTCGAGCGTTCCAGGCGCTTTGATTTGACCAGCTATTTCGTATCCTTTTTGAGCAAGAGTTCTATAATTTTCATTAGCTTCAGGTGTTCTAGATTCTCTGCCCATATTGCAAAGTATCAAACCAGCTTTAGATATTAAAATACTGTCTCTTGTATAAATACTATCAATGGTTAGTACGTCGGAAGACGGCAAATCAATAATTTCTATTTCTTCTTCTGCAAGCAAACTTCTAAAGTAATTAAACTCAAGAATTGCTTTTTCAAGATGAGGTTTTGCATGAAATCTTAAGGCTTCCCATTCACTTGAAAGTTTATCCTCATCCACAAAACTATAAAGCGGTGATCTTATAGCTACTTCTGTTATTTGAGAGTATTCATTCATCGCAGACATGTATTTATTTTTTAAGTAGGTAAATTGGTGTTCCAATCAAAATAAGGATAATAGAATAAATTATCATTTCAATCCCGGCTCCCCAAATAGCAAAAAAAGCGTACAAAAATGTACCACAGGATATCAAAACAGCGTTATTCCTCTGTAGATTTTTTTTATCTGCTCGTGAGAATTTAAATTCTGCAATTGCGCAGAATGCGTAAGCTATTAGAGTAGAAAGTGTTGAGAGCATAGCCATAAACACAAATGCATTTAATATCCCTTTTGTGTAATTCAATATTAAAAGAATGCTGACAAAAGCTCCTGTCAGCAAATAAGTAAAGATTGGCGTACCATTTCTACTTAACATTACAAATTTTGATGGAAGCAATCCATCTCTCGCAGCCGCAAGACTAAGATTACCAGCAGTAAGCGTATTTGCATTTAATGAGCCTAGGGTAGAAATAAGGGCACCTATACTAATTATTGTGCCGCCAGTGACGCCTAAAATTTTTGATGCAGCCAATGCAAATGGAGCAGAAGAGTTAAGTAATTCACTTGCAGGAACTAGAGCCGCTATTGCAACACTTACTAAGATATAAAGAATAAGGATTGTTATCACGGACGCAATTAAAACCTTTGGAATGGTCTCTTGTGGATTGATTACATTGTCTGCAGGAACTGTTGCGGTCTCAATTCCAATAAATGACCACATGACGAGAGTTGTAACTGTAGCGATTAATGAAATTGGGTGAAGGTTGGTTGGGTTTAGCTCTGGTAAATTATTTATATTGAAGTTCGATACGCCAAGCAAAACAATAAGTATAAGTGGCATTAACTTTAATAAAGTAGATATAAGCTGAAATTTAGAACTATTTTCTAAACTTCTAATATTCAAAAAGACAATAATCCAAATCAGCAGAAGGGATGCCAGCAAAGCACTAATCTGAGAGTTTGCTATTTTAGGAAGAAAAAATCCTAGATAGCCAACAAATGCAATTGATATTCCAGCAATAGCGGATACGCATGATATCCAATAGGTCCAAGCAATTATAAATCCTGAAAATTTACCAAGCCCTTCATTTACATAGACGTAAGGCCCACCAGTTTTTGGAATCCTCTTAACTAATCTAGCCATTGTTAAGGCCACTAAAATTGATCCGGCACCAGCTACAAGCCATCCACTAAAACCAAGCAACCCATAAGGGGCTAACATACTTGGCATCATGAAAATACCTGAACCTATTGCGCAACCAACTGCTATAGACCAGCCTCTCCAGAAACCTATAACTCTATGTTGATCAGAACTCATCTAGGGATAATACACCTAATATTTAGGGTATATACAGTTAAGATTTTTTAGCTAGCAAGATTACTAGTTTATATAAGATTGGTGCCATTAATAACCAAGGTAATTGAGTTTGAAACATTACACTTCTATCATTAATCTCAAAAAGTTGTGGATTAAAAAATTGACCCGTAGGAGCAAGGGGCGCCCAAGATAGCAACTTCCCCTCAGAAAGCTGGTCATGATACAAAAATAGTTCCACAAAAAGATTTTGAGCAATGCACCATATCAAAAGGATGCTAAAGGCAGGCCAATTCCATCGCAGAAAGATCTGTAAATTCCTTCCGCTAAATTGCCACATCAACCATAGGCCTCCTAAGGAAATTGTGCCAGCATCTGCCATGGAGTTTAAAAGCCAATTTATATTTATTGGAATCCAGCTATTCAATACAGCAGATCTTCTAATATTGACAGGATCACCCTCAATCCAACCAAAAGTAAACCAGAGCTCCCAACCTAAAGCACAAAGAAGAAAAGATCCTACATAAACCTTAGAAATCCATGGCGGTATTTTCTCTTTATAGAAAAAATACAATACTAGAGGTAGGAGGGCACTAACATAAACTATTGTTATTACCCTCAATTCCTCTAAAGTCATTTTTATATTGGACGTCTTAAATATATTTGGCTGGCCCCATCTTGGGTTACCAGTTCCCAACCTTCCTGACCAAGCTTATTTAATTCAATCATAGACATCTCATACTTCCAATGGACCGCATCTTTGTATTCAATTTTAAATGCTTCGGTTTCCTCATTAGAGTAACCCATTGCTGTTGAATTGCTGTGATCAACAATTTTATATTCCCATTTAGTCATTTTTATCATCTCCTGCCGGATGGCAATAAGATGCGTTCCTTCAGTATTATTACTTACTTCCGTCCCAAGAAAGGATGAACGATGTCTTACATTAAACAAATATAGGTCATCGAAGTCAATCTAAACGTTATAAATCTGATGTGAATTTGGACATATGTATCCCAATTGAGCTGAGTATTATCTAGATGAAAAAAAGTATTTACTTTTAAAAAAAAAGTCAGATAATGCCTTATTTTTTTTCTGGAGCTGAATTGAATTCTTTAACGATATTACAGATGATTAGCGTTTTTTTTGGGACTGTTATGGCTGCCCCTTTAATGGTTTCGAAGAAAGCAAACAAAAGAATCATTGGTTATACCGCTATGGCTATTGGATGCATAGCGGCTATACTAGTTCAAGTTTCAGCTGGTCTTTATATTTTTATATTAGCCAATTTGTATTGGGTATTAAACTCTATTATTGCAATTCGCAAAAATTCTAAGGTAAAAAAATAATAAATGTTAGGTACAACCTTCGCTATATCTTTATTAGGCTAATGCTAAACCACTTCATGAAGTGCGTCATGTCACATTTACTTATTTCCAAAAGTCTTTAAAATGCTTTAACCAAAGGAACGGAGAGATGGCAGAGCGGTTGAATGCACTGGTCTTGAAAACCAGCAAACCTTCGCGGGTTTCCAGGGTTCGAATCCCTGTCTCTCCGCCAGTTTTAGTTACTCAAACTAGAATACAACAGTGTTTTTAACTCTTCTCTCAATGGATACTTATCTGATGGCATGTATTGAGTCATCATGGTAGCTGTAACATTATTTTTTCTGTCTACCCAAAAAATCGTACTTGCAGCTCCTCCCCAAAAAAATTCTCCTTCTGCTGAATAAGTACCAGCCACCCCCGGATCCATTACATTACCTACAGTTAAACCGAAGCCAATACCATTTAATCCAAAGGCAGATCCACCTGAAAGTATTTCATCAGAAAGATGATTTCTTGACATCAAATCGACTGAGGCCTCACTAATAATTCTAATCCCATTCAATACACCGCCATTTAACAGCATTTCTGCAAATTTACTGTAATCATCAATATTTGAAACTAAGCCAGATCCACCATCAAATAACTTTGAAGAATTTTTTAGATAAGGCGAGTTATCAAACTTATCTATTGGTCGAAGCTCGGCAGAATACATCAATTCAGCTTGATTGAGTCCTGACGGAGCAACAACCTCGCCATCTCGGCTGAAAGCTCCAGATGTATAGAGTGTTGTAAATGAATTTTTATCTTGAGGATTGACTGAAAATCCTATGCTTTTTAGGTCGAGTGGATCAAAGATGTTTTTTTGCAAATACTCTGCAAATGTCATTTCAGTGATTACCTCTACAACACAACCTAGAACATCCATGTTTATTCCATAAGACCACTTTTCACCTGGGTTATGCAATAGTGGAGCAGAGGCTGCAGCGGCAGCAAATTGACAAGTATTTCCTGGAAACTTATTCAATTCTGCATCCAGGGCTCCAAAATAATATGGTCTAATATTGTATTTTCTATAAATTTGATGAACTGGACCTTCGCCAGCCCAGCTGTAAGTTAAGCCACTGGTATGGGTTAACAGGTCTCTGATCGTTATTTCCCTTTTAGGTTTTACAACATAGTCTTGGAATTCAAGATTAATCACTTTTGTGTTCTTAAAAGCAGGTATGTATTTGGATACTTTATCATTTAATCTGAGCTTACCTTTTTCAATGAGCTGCATAATGGCAACGCCAGTCACAGGTTTAGTCATTGAATAAATTCTGTAAACTGTTTTTTGATCCACTTTAATCTCTTCTTCAATATCGGCATATCCATATGCATGTCGATAGATTTCCTTGTTATCTTGTTTAATTAATATTGAAATATTTGGCAGACTTCCATTTTCTACGTATGCGTTGAAATGCTCAGCTATGATTTTTTTATCACCTGCATCAATAGAGCTTGCCGACAATTGAAATGCAGCAAACAAAAATAGTATTAATGAACTAAAGATTCTCATAACTTTCCCCTATAATTTATGTTAAATATTCTATTACACTAATCACACAATGACATCTTCAAAACTCAACCTCAACAACCCCCCCAATTTTCTTAAAATTCTCGGGGCTGAAGGTTATGATTTTGATGAAGCAAATCAATCCATTTCGATGACTTTTAATGTTAGTGATAAATTGACTCATTCTGATGGAGCTATTGTGCAGGGCGGGTTTATTACAGCTATGTTAGACACATCAATGGCCCATCTCCTAATTTTTAAAACAAATGGTGAATATAATCCACTAACTTTAAATATTAATGTCACCTTTTTATCACCAGGTGCTCCAGGTAAATTTGTAGCATCAGCAAGTATTGAAAAGATGGGAAAAAGTATTTCGTTTACTTCTGCTCAATTACATCAAGAGGATGTATTAATTGCCACAGCCTCAGCAACTAATAAATTTTTAAAAATATAATTTTGTGTCTGATACGAATTCAACCAAAGAGACCAACCCAAAAGAAAATTACTTAAAATTTATTAATAGCGTTAAACCTCCAAAAGATTTTATTTCTAGCACTCATCCAAAAGCTCCAAATTACAAAGACTTATCTTCCTGGGCAGCATTTCCAGGCAGGGACGGTTTTCACAATCTATCACCAGACCTAAAACCTTCTTTAGAAATAAAAGGGTACGATGTTTTTTATATTCATCCAACTGGATATTTTGAAAAACACTGGAACTCACCAATCGATGAGAACTCAGCGGCATATGAGCGAACTGGCAGTCATCTAGCCACACAAGCTTCAGCATTTTCTTCAGTATGTAATGTATATGCACCTTACTACCGACAAGCAACTTACTATTCCTTTTTTGACACCAAGACAAACGGTTTTGATGCGCTAGATTTAGCTTATTTAGATATTTCAAAAGCTTTTGAATTATTTTTGTTTGAGCACAATAAAGGCAAACCTTTTTTTATCGCGGGCCATAGTCAAGGAGCTCTACATGGACAAAGATTGGTTAGTGAGTTTGTATCAAAAACAGAAATTCATAAAAATCTTATAGCTGCATATTTAATAGGATACATATTGCCTACCAAATATTTTGATGAGATGTACCCAGATCTTTCTATAGCAAAATCTAGTATTGATCAAAATGTAATTATTTCATGGTGCACAGGTGTTGAGGGATTTAATCGCAGCAGGGCTAAGTCATTATTTTGGACTCCTAATGGTTGGAAACTTGAACCTATGGAGCAAGCGTTAGTTTGTCAAAATCCCTTATCTTGGACTGCTGGAAATGAGTGGATAACTGATTCAAGGAATATCCCCATTAGATTAAAATCAGATAAGCTCTCCCTTGCAAATTATTATGCAACCAAAAATACCTATTCTAAACTTTCAGTAGATGCCATTCTTGATCTGAGTTTTGAGGCGAGAATTTCAAATAAATCTATGATTGAAACAAGAGGACCATTAATTGAAAAAATTAAAAGATTTGCAGTTTCAGGAGATCTTCATAATTTTGATATGTCTCTTTTTTGGGGCGCCATCAGAAATAATGTTAAATTAAGGGCCGCAGCTCATGAAAAATAAGTTTTTATTTTTTTTAATATTAGCCTTTAGCTTTGATCTTTTATCATTTGAAGATGGGTTTGCAACAAACCAGAAAATCAAAATTGCATATAGAGATCATGGTCCGAAAAATGGTACACCGATATTGTTGGTAACTGGTCTTGGTGCACAATTAACATTATGGCCAGATTTTCTAATTAGAGACCTGCAAAAAAATAATTATAGGCCCATAGCTTTTGATAATCGCGATGTTGGCCTTTCAACTCGTTTTACTTCTCAGCCATCTCAAACATTGAACTATTTAAAATATTTTATGTTTATCCCCATCAATTCTGAATACAGCATTCAGGACATGGCATCCGATGGAGTTGCTGTTCTTGATCATCTGAACGTAGAGTCAGCTCATATATTAGGTATGTCTATGGGCGGTATGATTTCCCAGGTGTTAGTTGCACAGCATCCTGAGAGAGTGAAATCTTTTACCATGATTTCATCTACAGCCTCTACTCCCAATCCATTTAATGGCCCAAAATTCAAGGTCACTCAACAATTATTAAAGAGGTCTGCAGCAAAAGATGATATCGAGGGAAGAATTGCTCAGTCTATTAAATTATTTGAACTTATTGGCACTCCAGGCAAGGATTATGATACTCCTCAATTTAGGCAAAACATGCGCGCTTATATCAAAAGAGGCGGAGATGATGGCGGCTTTCTTAGGCAAATGGCTGCAATCATTGGTTCAAAAAATAGAAAGGAGCTTCTCAAATCTATTAAAACTCAGACCTTAATTATTCATGGCGATATTGACCCATTGATTAAAGTTAAAAATGCTTACTCAGCCCATAAATTAATTCCATCCAGTCATCTTGAAATTGTTGAGAATATGGGTCATTTATTAGATGAAGAGTCATATGCAAAATTTCAGAATCAATTTATTGAATTTCTAGGCAAATAATTGAACTTAAAATTTTTTTAGTGCTGATATTGCTAAATTAGCTATACAATATCGATTCATGACCATACAAGCTCAAGAGAAATTTTTTTATGCCTCTGGCGCTATTGCAAATGGTGTAAAGAACGATGCATTCACTTTTTTTCTTCTGTTTTTTTACTCTAATGTCATTGGTTTGACCCCAGGTCTTGCCAGTCTTGCAATTTTTATTGCTTTGATGGTTGATGCGTTTACCGACCCGATTATGGGGATGATTTCTGACAGAACTAATCACCGTTTAGGCAGAAGACATCCGTATTTTCTGCTGGGAATTATTCCAATGAGCTTGTCATACTTTATGCTGTTTTCAATTCAATCATCATGGGGTTTATCTCAACAGCAATTATTTTTGTGGATGCTAACTTTTATTATTCTAACAAGACTGGGAATGACAATCTTTGAGGTTCCACATAGGTCGCTCGGAAGTGAAATGTCTCGCTCTTATACTGAAAGAACATCAATTTTTGCTGCACGTGAAATGCTTGGTTGGTTGGGCGGATTATTTAATGCTTTTTTAGCTTATACGGTTTTTTTTAAAGATACTCCTGAATATATACCTGGAACTCAAAATCCTGAGCCATGGATTTATTATGGTATGACTGGCGCTGCTTTGATGTGCATCTCCGTAGTTGTAACCTATTATGGAACACTCAAATACCGAAGCAATACAAAGATTAAAGCCCAGTCTTTTACTTTAAGGTTGATTTTTTCTCAACTATTTATAGCCTTAAAAAATAAATCTTTTCTTATTTTCTTCTTTGGATATCTATTTATAGCAGTTAGTTGGGGAATGGGTAGTTCATTACAAATTTATATGAACACATACTTTTGGGAGTTCAAATCCATAATGCTTGCTTCATTTCTTGGTATCTATGTGCTTTCTACCTTTACGGCATTTATAGTTGTTCCGCGTTTAGTACAATTTCTTGAAAAGAGATCAATCTTATTGTTCGCAATATCATTGGCAGCACTTGTGCCTCCAATACCTATTTTTTTATATATTAATGAAATACTTCCATCCTCAGGTTCATGGAATCTCTTCTTTGCGCTAGCACCATTTGTATATTTTGCTAATACTTGTTTATCTTCAAGCGCTATCATAAGAGAATCCATGCTTGGCGATATTTCTGATGAAGTTGAGCTAGAAAGCAACCTGGGTCAGCAAGGCCTTATGTTTGCATCTAGTTCGTTAATAGGAAAACTCAATACTGGATTAGGAATTTTGGTGGCTGGTTTGGCGCTAGAATTTATTGGCTTTCCTCAAGGGTCTGAGGTGACACCAAATACTGATCAAATATTTAATTTAGCAATGATTCAAGGTCCTTTCGTAGCTTTATTAATGATTATCCCATTTGGAATATTTTCTTTTTATAATATTGATAGACAGAAACATCAAAAAATTCTTTCTCAGCTTGAAGCTAGGTGATTAAACATGAAAGTTTGTATACTTATATTTTATGGATCAAAGCACTAAAATTTCGCTTAAGCGAATCAAGAAAAAAGATTTAATTCTTGAATCAGCTGTGTCTATTTTTTCTCAGCATGGTTATAACAATACTAAGCTCGAGCAAATTACAAAATCGTTAGATTTAACAGATAAATCAATTTATTATTACTTTAATAGTAAGGGCGATTTATTTTTAGAAGTTATTCTTTGCATTCAGTTAAAGCTGGATAAATTAATTGAATCAATCAATCGGATGGATGCTACACATTTAGACAAGATCAAAACCTATACAAATAAAGCTATGACAATCAACGGGCTTACACTTTTAATGCAGATACCCAAATCACTTTCTGAATTTGCAAAATATGATCACATTAAATCTAACGAGGCCAAGCAATATCAAACATGGGCGAATTGGTTTCAACAAGGTCAGATTGATGGGTCAATGATTCATGGCGATCCCCATGAGCATCGTAATTTTCTTTTTGGATCTTTGTTTTATTTGCATCACTGGTATGCAATCACAGATAATGAATCATATGCTCATATTCAACCATTCATTGAAAAAATGATTGATAGGATGTATTCAACACAATTTCAGAGGTTACAGTGAAGGCTCCACATATAATTACATTAATACTTTGGGCCTTTGGTCTTGTTAACTTATTTGAACCATTTAATAGCTGGGCTTTTTATGTGGCATCTGGAATTTTTTACTTGTTATTAATTGCACATTTAGTTGAATGTGTAATTTATAGAAATAAAATACTCAAATCACAGGACTCGCCCTTAGTAGCATTTTCAATGACTCTTATATTTGGAGTTATATATCTCGGCTCAATTAAGGACTCCTAACATTTGGAAGTCTTACAAGAGGGAACAAAAATCCCTAGAGGCTCAATGGGTGTATGGACACTTGCTTGGCCCTCTATTATCACAAATTTATTTTATGCGACAAGCTCAATTCTTGCGATAAAGATTGTTGGTGATCTCGGTCCTGACGCAATTGCTGCAGCCGTAACAGGTCAAAGGGTTACATTTATTTTACAAGCTGTCTTGACAGGAGTTTTGGCTGGCTCAACAGCACTCATTGCCAGGAACTGGGGAGCAAATGATAGGCTAGAGGCAGGAGTATTTTTTACGAGAACAGTGCAATTAGTGGTTTTCCTCTCTTTGATCTCTTCTATGTTAGTGTGGCAATTTGCTGAACCTTTAATAATTTTTTTTGGTTTGAAAGATGAAGCTCTTTCTCTGTCTATTCTTTATCTTAAAGCCATATCTCCTTTCTATGTTGCCTTTGGGTGTGGCATGGCTTTAATTACAGCATTACGAGCAGTGGGTGATGTTAAGACTCCATTAATTATTGGCTTGATCATGAATTTATTCGCAATATTTTTCATGTTAGTTTTTGTAAATGGTTGGCTTGGTTTTCCAAAATATGGTGTTGTGGGGGCAGCTTTTGGTAATGGCGTATCTTTCGTAATAGGTGCATCATTATTGATTGTGTCTTGGCTTTCAAATCAACTGCCTGTTCGATATTTTTCTATATTTAGCTTAGATATAGATAGAGTGAAGCAAATATTTCAGGTTGGCTTGCCTGCTGCACTTGAGCAGATAATTTTTCAGATAGGCATCACAGCATTTCTTATTTTGGTTGCGTATTATGGTACAGAAGCTTATGCTGCCTATGGAATTGGCGTACAAATACTATCCTTTTCATTTGTTATCGGCTTTGGTTTTTCAATTGCTGGAGCGACCCTTGTTGGTCAACACTTGGGAGCGAAAAATACTGATCAAGCAAAACGTGCCGGATGGGGTGCCATGCGACTATCAATTATTTCAATGACTTTTTTTGGAATTATCATAACTATCTTTGCAGAACCTTTAGCAAGATTCATGATTGATAATGATGAAGTTGTTCGCTTAACTGTGATTTTTATCTGGTTGCTTGGTTCAATGCAACCTTTAATGGCTATTGAGTTTTCTCTAGGAGGAGCTCTAAGAGGAGCTGGCGATACTAAAACTCCTCTTGCTATTACATTGACATGTTTATTATTTATCAGAGTTTTTCTTGCAGTAATTTTCTTTTTACTCGATGCAAGAATTGAGGTTATATTTTCGACATTGGTTGCCGATTATGTTGTTAAGGGGTTTTTGTATGTAGCCAGATTTAAATCTGATAAGTGGATGAGCGCTTTGAAATCTAAGGAAGCTGTTTAGATACCTTATATATAACCTCACTCACTCTTTTCCAAAGCTTCTTTTCTCCAGCAGAAATTTTCTTTGATTCCAAATTATTTATAAAGGATATAAGTAAGTCCTTGATCTCTTGATTAGTAGTTTTTGCACCTGAAAATTTATTTTGTAGCATTTCAAGAGCCAGCAACTGCTTGATGGCTTTGTCTGAAGCAGGCGGATCAATTTTAGCTATTAGCTCAAGTTTAACCGTGCACTTAAGAAGCTCATCTTTATCACCCAAGTAATGAGGTTTTTTTAAAGTTTTAAAGATTTCATTATCAATAACCGAATGAATCTCATCAGCCGTCTCTAAGTAATTTAATAAATCTTGATAAATCTTAGTTTTCTCTGCATTTATTTCATCTATTTTTTTATTTTCGTGAGCTTTAATTGCTTTTTGAAGTTTAATAAATTCTGGTGATTTTCTTGTTTTATTGAGCTCAGTAATTTTATTTTTAATTTCATGAATAGAGCAATCATCATTAGTTAGGTCATTTACAAGATTTTTTATGACATCAAGCTCTTCATTCACCAGAGCCTTATCAGCCTCAAAAAATCTGTCAGCTGCTTCGTTTAGCCTCTTCCAAAGGATTGGTTCATTTTTCTTCCCAGCCGGTCCAATATCTTGATATTCACGTTTGATTTTTTTAAATTTCTGAATGCAAGTTTGCGTATCTTCATCATTAATTAATTTAACTTTTTCAATCAATGAGTCTTTAATTTTATAATTTTTATTTTCTTGTTCTTTGATGGCATTATTAATTGGTTTCTTTGCATTTTGATAAGCAGTTTTGAGATTTAAGAAATCTTCATCTAGTACTGGAGCATAATTTTGCCAGCTTTGAAAAGATTTGCTCAAGAATCTACTCATATCAATTAAATCTGGCCATTTATCTGAATGATCACTTGTATATTGAACAAGTGTCTGGATTATTTTTTCTCTTTCTTTGGCATTAGATATTTTTATTTTTTTTAATTCTTCATAATATTGAGCACAAGGTTCCCATG
>Ga0255765_1000793_pt1 | contig 41648 bp, 37 predicted proteins | sample 041ome_8_FD_179965 | JGI IMG/M metagenome (GOLD analysis project Ga0255765, IMG submission 179965) | Coastal salt marsh microbial communities from the Groves Creek Marsh, Skidaway Island, Georgia - 041407BS metaG (version 2) | ecosystem: Environmental > Aquatic > Marine > Intertidal zone > Salt...
GATGTTCACCAATTAGCTGTGGTCAGTCAGGTACATGATCGCACGGGTAGTAAAAACTTCTGGAACAGCAAGATCGGACCAGAACAAGAGAACCTGTCAGAACCAACCTATGATGCTCGCCACAATGACTTGGCCAGCTTGATCACAATCTTAAATGAATGGGTCAAGGCAGGCGAAAGCCCTCTAGTGGTGGGGAACAAAGATTTATGTAAATTCCTACGAGAGCACCCTAAGCTTGATGCAGGTGTAGCTGTGGCGCACTTCATGTCCCTGCGTGGCTCTAATGCTTATGAGGACCGATCAGTTGTATTTGTAACTGGCCGCAACCAGCCACCAATCGATGAGATCGAACAACAAGCGAGGTCAGTCTATGGTAACTCAGGCAATCCACTAAGCTATGACGATAAAGAGAACCTACCCTTAGATCAGGTTGACTATTGGTTATCCAAACGAAGCCCTCATGCTCCAGCAGCTATGACAGTTCCATCATTTAGTGATCCCCGCATTAAAGCAGTTCAAAAGCAAATCAGGGAGGCTGAGACGGTGCAAGCAATAGCCCGACTGAGGTTAGTTTGGGCTGATTATCAGAAGCGAGTATTCTTGCTATCGAACCTGCCTGTCGAGATGCCAGTAGATCATCTGATTGAGTTTAACGACTTGATGCCTGACAGGCTGGAAATGGAATTGATCAGAACAGGTGACCTACCTCTTACACCATTAGGGTTGGAGAAGATGAGGTCTGATTTAGGGTATGCTGGGGCTAAAGCACGTATGCTCTTTCAGCCTGATCGTTCAAAAGCTTCAGATCCAAAGCGGCTATTAACTCAACTGCCCACACTCGTCAGAACAGCCACCCAGATAGCCACCTTTGCCGCCAAGGTAAAACGCACCACCACCCACCGTCACCTCTACCTCCCGAAGGATTACTCAGGCAGTCCTACCGCCAGCATCTACACCCCGTGGACTGAAGCAGAAGTACTGTCCCATCTAACCACTGGCTGGGGTGAAGGTGCTATCAGTAATCTAAAGCTGGAGTATCTCTACGGGCCAGAGCCTGAAGTTTCGGGGGAGTGACACCGTTAATGTAACGAAGTGCTATAGAGCTATATAGGACATTGTTACAATAAGGACTTCAATCACGGTCATCTTACCCGAAACTGAACCAATAGTAGTTTACAAACTCACAGGGCTTATCACTGGCAGAGGTCATATATACTTACCCCGCACACCCCCTGTGGCCCACGCACAGGCCCTCTAGTGTTACTGTAACGGTATTCTGGGATACTGGGTAACAACAGTAGGCATCATACATAAGCTCCCCACGAAGTGTCAGAGGCATACATACAGCCTGCACCCTACCGCACAGATGAAACCGTCAAGTCTGACCTAAACAGGATGATGGTACAGGTTGACGATACTCAAATCCCAATCGCAGGTCAGAGCTATGTACGGTATCCCCTAGGGGGTGGGGTGGCACATGCCCGGGGTTCTGATCGTAGACCAAACCGTAGACCATTTTACGCCTGTTGCAGGAACCAGAATGGGACAGTAGTCTTGTTTTGTAAGGTTAATGCTAAGCGTTGGTGCCTACTGGCGGAGCCATCCCCGTGTGGGGGCACCATTAAAATCAATGACTTAGCAGATTTTGGATCGTCTTTGAGGCGCAGTGTTGCCCAAAAAGGTTTCACTTAGGTTTCACCGTCGCGTTGATAAACTAACATTATACAGCAATTCTGTTGATGAAATTAAGCTGTAGTTCACCACAAATTTTGCGATGCCAGTGAACCTGGTGTTGGGCGATGGGAATTCTCGTGCTGGCAGCGTTGCGTTTGATAGGCAGCCACTGGACTGCATGGTAACCCTTCCGATGCATGCGGTTACCCCAAAGCTAAAAAAACCTCAGGGGCCCGCTGGGCGTTTGAAAGTAATTGATCCGGTTTGATGGCGTTTGGTCGCCAGATAGTGGGGGGGGCTTCGCTGACCGCTGGCCTTGGGCCATGTTTTTGGCAAACGTCTCGTGGCGCAGAGATACCAATATGTGCCTAATTGTGTGGGTCAGCCGGTGCGTTGCCAAATCCGCCTTAAGCTTTGCCGCAGTGACGCTGTCCTTAGTTGCTGTAGTGCCTGAGGGTTACTTCGACTAAAGGTTACTTTTCAGCGGCGCTGGACGCCGAGGGGACCCCCTATTATAGGCCCCCGCGTCGCTGCCCTCAGCCTTTAACAATTAGTGCCGTAAATTTAGTGCCGTAAATTCGTTCGGGGGTATTTTCGTTTGGACGGCATCTCTATTCACGCTCTAATTTCAAGCTGAACCGTGCCGCTGCTCTCGCTGAGTGGCGTCAATTATTGAGCGCATAGATTTAGGCTGTGCCAGCAATCCGATGCTTGTTCTCGTTAGTTTGACAGCACCGTTACGACAGATGTCCGAGGGTTTTCCTGTCTGCAATCGCGCTCGCGGCCACTGTCCTATTTTGGTTATAAGTCCTGAGCCTAGTCAAAACATTGCATTTGAGCGCATCGAAAAGGCCGATGCCTGATGACGCAGTGCATCATCAGCCTTCATCGATCCGGGGCAGGAACCAGGCAAGAAGTCCCGCAAGGGGCAGAAAGGAACAGATCAGGTATACTGTCTCAACTCCGTAGTTTTCCGCAAGCACGCCGAGAAAACCAGCTGCCACGCCTCCAAGCCCGAAGTTCAATCCGTAGAATAGCCCACCAATTAATCCGATCCGATTGGGCAAAAGATCCATCGCGTAGAGCAAGATTGATGCAAACGCGCTCGCCATGATCAGGTTGATCATGATCGTAAGCACGCCGGTCCAAAACAGGTCGGCGTAGGGCAGGACCAACGTCAGCGGCAACGGACCCAGTATCGAAATCCAGATGATCCGGTAGCGTCCGATCCGATCGCCAATGATGCCACCAATCAAAACGCCTACCGCCGCCGCAAATAGAAAGACAAACAGCATCATCTGTGACGCGGGGATGGAAAGGTCGAAGCGTTCGATCAGGTAGAAAGTGTAGAAGGAACGGAAGCTTTCGCCATAGAAGTTCTTAGTGAACATCAGAAAGGTTAGGACGGCAAGACCGATACCAATGGTTATAGGCGCGTGGGCCTGCACCTCGAGCTCCGCCTGGCGGCCCGCCCGCATGGTCAAAAACTCGGCACTTATTTTGCGCTGTTTACTGCCGATCCAAATCAAGAGTAGCATGGCTAAAAGGGCAAGTACCGCAAACCACGCTAGGCTGGGCTGCCCCCATGGCACAATAATCAGCGCGGCAAACACCGGGCCAAGCGCTCCGCCAGCCTGCCCACCGACCTGAAAGATGCCCTGCGCCAACCCTTGTTTGCTCCCAGCAGCATAGCGCGCCATTCGCGTCGCCTCCGGGTGAAAAATTGACGAACCTATGCCGATCAACATAACGGAGATAAGGATCATCTCATAGGTCTGGGCAAATGCGAGGTTGACGAGGCCCGACAGAGTGAACATCATGCCCACCACCGGCGAGTAGGGCGCTGGAAATCTGTCAGTTGCCAGGCCCATTATCGGTTGCAATAGGGCACCAGCGATCTGAAATGTAAGTGTGATCATGCCGATCTGAACAAAATTGAGCCCATAGGCTTCCTTGAGGATCGGATAGGACGCCGGGATCAGTGATTGCATCAGATCGTTAAGCAAATGTGTCGATCCTAGGACCACCAACACAGAGAGATAGGTCTTGGAGCGGGTTGCCGTAGTCAAATTATTTGTCCTTCATATGCTCGGGATCCGCCACTACTAGAGCCATTTGCACATAAGATGTTTAGAGCCGCAAGTATTCCGCCAAAGAACGCAGTCACCGCCCCTAGGATCGGTGGCCGATACGGCGGCACCGTCAGACAAAACCACGGTGCTGTCAGAGGAAAACTTTGTTGAGCCGGGCAGGGCGGTGATCTAGTTTCACGGAATGACAAAACGCGACCCATTCAAGTACTTCAAGACGTCTCCCGAAATCTTCCGCTTGGCGGTTATGATGTATGTGCGTTATCCACTTTCGCTTCGAAATGTGGAAGATCTGCTGCACGAACGCGGTATTGATATTTGTCATGAAACGGTCCGTTTCTGGTGGAACAGATTTGGCCCGCTGTTTGCCGCTGAAATCCGAAAGAAACGGGTTCAACAACTTCGTGCTCATTCGAACTGGCAATGGCATCTGGACGAGGTATTTGTGAAAATCAGTGGCGAGACCCATTACTTATGGCGGGCCGTAGATCACGAAGGTGAGGTGCTTGAAAGTTATGTCACCAAGCGCCGCGACCGCAAAGCAGCATTGAAATTCCTCAGAAAAACAATGAAGCGCTTTGGTCCGCCACATGTCATCGTGACCGATCTACTGCGGTCTTACGGCGCCGCGATGAAGGTCATTGGCAACGCAGACAAACAGGAAACGGGGCGCTGGCTTAATAACAGGGCCGAGAATTCACACCTGCCGTTTCGACGAAGAGAGCGAGCCATGTTGCGCTTCCGCCGAACGCGAAGTTTGCAAAAGTTCGTCGCCGTCCACGCCTCAGTTCACAACCATTTCAACCAGGAAAGACACCTCTATAGCCGATCAAATTTCAAGCTCAACCGAACCGACGCTCTTGCTGAGTGGCGTCAACTCGGTGTGGCATAACGGGCGGCTTCATTGTCCTTGCAGAGACTAGTTCGCATTCGTCTGACAGCACCCATTAGATACATCACGCCAACTGAAGCTGAAGAGGCTTTCTATGCAAACATGAACACACTCAATAAAGTCGCTTGAGGAGAACTAAACAGTCTCCGGCAAAACCGAGGCAATTCAATCATGGTAGCGCAAACTGTGTTGCAAACGATTGCTTGGCTGTTCTAAGGGTTCGTAGTACCCAGCCAGGCCATCCTGGCAAACATGAATGCAACAGTAAATTCGCGGAGAAAACAGATGATTGAACATGGAACACGCAACCCCACAGTCGGGTTGCAGGCATTGGGTCTGGCGGTCGCGGACGCATGTTACAATGCAATTGAAACGCCGCTGCTTGAAAAAGCCGTCACTAGGGGCGAGGGTAAGCTTAGCCGCGACGGCGCTCTTGTCGTGCGGACCGGGAAATTTACTGGCAGATCGCCTAAGGACAAGCACATTGTCCGAGAGTCATCGTCCGAGCCTTTGATTTGGTGGGAGGGTAACAATGCATTGTCGCCGGGCCATTTTGAAACGCTGAAATCTGACATTTTCGCATATCTTGCCAACAAATCGGTCGATGTTCAGGACCTGATCTGTGGCGCCGACCCCACGCATTCGGTGAACGTGCGGCTTGTAGCAGAATATAGCTGGCATGCATTATTTTTGCGGCATCTTCTGCGTCGCCCAGATCCGGCTGATCTATCCACATACCTACCAGAATACACGATTGTGAATGCGCCCGGATTCAAAGCCGAGCCCCAGCGGCACGGGTGCCAGTCGGATACGGTTGTGGCCATCTCCTTTGATCAAAAGCTGATACTGATTGGCGGTACCGAGTATGCGGGAGAAAACAAGAAATCTGCCTTCACAATCCTCAACCATGTCTATCCCGAGCGTGGTATTTTGCCGATGCACTGCTCTGCCAACCACGCCAACGGAAACGCGGACGACACGGCAGTCTTTTTCGGTCTTTCTGGTACAGGGAAGACGACGCTATCTGCCGATCCGGCCCGTGTGCTGATCGGGGATGATGAACACGGTTGGTCGGACAATGGCGTTTTCAACTTCGAGGGAGGGTGCTACGCTAAAACGATACACTTGTCGCAACAAGCTGAACCGGACATTTGGCAAGCAACTCATTCATACGGTACAGTTCTTGAAAACGTTGTAATGGATGAAACAACTCGGGAGTTGGATCTGGATGACGGGCGATTTACCGAGAATACGCGCGCGGCGTATCCGCTGACGATCCTGTCAAATGCTTCTAAAACGTCCAGCGGCGGGACACCTCGGAACGTGTTTCTTTTGACCTGTGATGCTTTCGGCGTCACACCTCCAATTTCACGTTTGACCCCTGAGCAGGCACGCACCTGCTTTTTGCTGGGCTTCACTTCGAAGGTCGCCGGGACAGAGCGCGGCGTAACCGGGCCGACACCGACGTTTTCTACCTGTTTTGGCGCACCGTTTCTAACGCGCAACCCCTCTGTTTATGCAAAGATGTTCTCTGACCGTCTTGAAGAAAGTGGAGCAAACGTCTGGTTGCTGAACACCGGTTGGACCGGGGGTGGTGCAGACACAGGCAAAAGGATGCCAATTTCAGCGACGCGCGCTTTGCTGAACGCTGCATTGTCTGGTGAACTGGATCGCGTCGAAATGAGGACTGACCCGATCTGGGGAACTCTCGTTCCTGCGGATGGCCCAAGTGAGGCGAAGGTCTTCCTTGAACCACGGGCGACCTGGACGGACAAAGCAGCATTTGATTTGGCTGCCGACGCGCTGCGTGCCCAGATTTCAGCCGAAATCATCCGCACAGGTATTGAGAATAATCTACCGATTGCGGCTGATTTCGCGGCGGCTTGATATGAAAAAGTACCTATAAATTCAGGAGTGGCCAGAGCAAGTTTCAGGCCATTCCACGCCAAATCAACCGGACAGCCAACACCGCAAGTAGGTTCATAATCCAGCGGTTGAATGCAGTTGATGACAGTTTCTGCGCTGCTTTGTTTCCAAGCGGCAGGCGCAGCCAAACTGGGATCAATGCAAATGCGCTGATGCCGACCCTTACCAGCGATTGCAGCCCCTCACGCCAAAGTCCAGGTGCTTGAACGATAGAATTGGCTAGGAAGAATGCAGAAATGGTTCCGATGAACATCAGTAGCGCAAGATTTTGACTACTGGGAAACAACAAAGCCAACGGACCAGAAATGCCGACCGCTCCTTGCATGATACCGCCACTAAACCCTGTTGGCAGGCTCATCTTAACCGCAACGCGTTCTGAGTTGGAAAACTGGGGATCAACCAATCGCAAGGTCAGATTGGCAACCAAGAACAAACCTATCCCCAGCAACAAAATATCCTGCGGAGCGTTAGTAAGCAAGAGTGTCCCAATAAACATCCGCAGAATTGATCCAATCGACATCATGATGACGATCTGCGCCGGACGTATACTGGAGCGATAGGTCAATACGGACGCGAAGCCGGTATCGACGCTATCCACGAATGCACACGGACCAAGACCACGTGGATCAACACCTCCAAGAGCCCGATAGCCAACTCTTTTGTCATACGTTGACATGACACGACGGATTCTCTCCGCCGCATCATAGATGGCCTATAGGATCAACCATCACGACATCCCGCGCCAGAGCAGACGAGCGGCCAAAACTGCGAGGAGTAGCAGAACCCAGCGGTTGAAGGCTTCGGGCGACAAGGATTGCGCGGCCCGATTGCCCAGCGGCAGGCATAGCCAGACAGGGATCAAGGCAAGGCCGCTGATCCCGATCCATTGCAGGGTAAGCAGCCCTTCCCACCAAAGCGCAGGCGCCTGAATGATGGAATTGGCCAAGAAGAACGCAGAGATTGTCCCGATGAACATGGGGCGTGCCAGATTTTGACTGCTCAGGAACAACAGTGCAAGCGGGCCGGATGTGCCAACGAGACCCTGCATGATGCCGCCGATGAAGCCTACCGGCACACTGGATTTGACAGCGACACGCTCTGATATCGAAAATCGCGGATCGACCAGTTTCAGGCCGAGATAGGCGACTAGAAACAGCCCAAGGCCAGTCAGCAAGACATCCTGCGACACGCTGGTTAGCATCCGTGTGCCGACCAACATCCCCGGAATGGACGCCACAGACATCAATATCGCGATTTGTGCCGGGTTAATATTGGCGCGATATGTCCAAACCTGCTTGGCGTTCATCACGATGTTGGGCACGACCATCATCAAGATTCCCATCGTCACGTCGTAAAACGCAGCAACGATCGGCACCGCGACAAGCGGCGCGCCCGATCCGGTCGCCCCCTTTACAAAGCCGCCGATCCCCAAAGCGACGGCAATGGTCAGCAAAGCGACCGGATCAATCCCATTTATCATTACGAAAGTCTCCACTGTGGTTAGGGGCTTTGATTCGACTATATCCGATTTTCAGCAATCGTTTGCATAGATTTGCATTTGCTAGCGCTAGCTGTAATCGAATGCTGCATCTGCGAGATAGCTCTTAGCATAACAAGCCTATCCCAAATCAGGATTCAAAATGTTGATTTAATTGTTTTTATCTCTATTTTATCGCGTTTCTACCGCCCAAGAGAGCGGCCCAGATTTTTGGCCTTGACCGATCCTACCGTTATACTTACCGTTTACGCAACCGTTTGCATGATTGCAGCGGAGACGATGGTTCACGAGATGACTTCGACACTTTCGGTTCGGCGCTTGGTAGGGGGACATGACCATGCACAACGCATCAGAGAGCGCGACAACCGCAAAGGCTGAATGCAAATTCAGCCGCTATATCTCGATGCACATCGACATGACACATGCCCACATCAAGACTGAAGACCCTGCGGCACCGCGGGACGGAAATAGACGCGGACAGGTCAACTGACACGCAAGGAATGATGCCCTGAGGGGCGCTTGCGGAAGCTAAAAAGGAGCGAATACAATGGCGGGATTGGTAATTGGTTGGGTTGGAATGGGCCGGATGGGTTATCCGATGGCTGAGCGTCTGTTGAAAGCAGGACACGACGTCAAGATTTGGAATAGAACCCGGGCCAAAGCAGAGCCGCTGGCCGAGAAAGGCGCAACGCTTGTTGACAGCCCAGCGGATCTTGCAGGCGTCGACGTGTTTTGCACAATGGTCTCGACTGGCAAGGACGTGGAACAGGTCTACTTCGGCGACAACGGCGTTTTGTCAGGCGATGCGACCCCAGGTATCATGATTGACTGGTCGTCTATCTCGACCGAAGAATCCGCCTCCCTGCGGGAGCGCGTTACGGAGCGCGGCGCAGAATTCCTCTGCTCCCCCGTTTCCGGCAATGGTAAATGCGTGAAGTCCGGCAAACTGTCCGCAGTGGTGTCGGGTCCGGAGTCAACGTTCAACAAGGTGCAAGACATCATCGGCGCCGTGGCTCCGATGGGCGTTGCCTACGTCGGGGATGGCGAGTTGGCGCGCTTCTGCAAGATTGCGCACAACGTCATGCTGGGCGTGGTTATCCAGAACCTCGCGGAAATTACTGTGCTTGCCGAAAAAGCCGGTGTGCCCCGCGTCGCGTTCCTAGACTTCATCAACAACAGCGTGATGGGGTCGATCTTTACGCGCTACAAAACCAACTCGCTCGTCAACCTTGACTGGACAACAACCTTTACGCCGCACCTGCTGCGCAAAGACCTTGATCTAGGCCTTGGTGCGGCCCGCAATCTAGATGTGGCGATGCCGGTAACAGCGGCGACCCGTGAGGCGCTGCAGGCGCATATCGGCGCTGCACAGCAAACATCCGATCCCGACGGCTATCTCGCCAAGGACTTCGCGATGCTGCTTGAAACTGTTGCCGCGCAGTCGGGCATGATACTTCAGAGCGAGGAAAGCCCCTACCCGACTGGCCTCGAGATGCCGGAGGTCGCCGGATAACGAGCAGTGATTTGAAAAGGCTGCACCGGAGGAGGAGCCGGTGCAGCGATCATCCCGCATCGGCAGAAATAACCGTACGGGACAACAAGGGAGAGAGATATGTTTTTCAAGAACCTTATGGCCGGATCAGCTTTGGGCGCGATGATCGCGACTGGTGCTATGGCTGAGATCAAGATCGGGTCGTCGCTGCCTTTGACCGGCTCATTTTCAATTGCCGGAACTAAGCATCAGCAGGGCTACCAGCTTTGCATCGATCTGATCAACGAACGCGGCGGGATCATGGGCGAGAACGTCGAGCTGATCGTTTCCGACAATCGCTCTGATCCAGCTACCGCAATCAACCAGTATGAGCGATTCATCAACGTTGACGGCGTCGATGCGGTATTCGGGACGTTTTCGTCGCGCCTGACGTTCCCAGTCGCCAACATTCTCGCGCGGAACGGCTTCGTTCATCCAATTCCTGCCGGTGGCGCATTGCGCATCTACACACAGGGTCACAAAAACCTGTTCTACTTCCAGCCAAACGCGGCGGAGTACGTGGGATCGTCTCTGCGCGATATGATCCGTGATCTTGTCGACGAAGCCGATCGTCCGAAGACGGCTGCTGTGGTCGTGGCTGATGACTTTTTTGCGAACGCGGTCGAAGCCGGTTTCCTTGGCCTTGAAGTGGTCGACCCTGCAGACGGCTCCGTCGTACAGGACATGGCGCCGGGCTATCTGGCGGAAGCCGGTATCAAAGTCGTCTACTCCGAGAAATGGCCCGAGGAAGGGTTCAACGACTGGCTCAACCTCGCCAATTCCATTAAGCGGTCAGAAGCGGAACTGATCGTCGCGCTGACCGCATCTGCGGAAGAAGCTGTCCAGCTGACCCGCGCGCTGCAGACTGTGCGGGCGACACCGAAGATGGTCTACTACAGCCAGGGCACGCAGGCTGAATTCCTAGAAGGCACGGGCGAGGCATCAGAGGCAATCTTGATGCACACTTCATGGCATCCTGCGGCACCTTATGTTGGGCTGCTCGCCGGTGAGGAGTTCTCCAATCAGGATTTCGCCGTCGCGTTCCAGACTGCATTCGATGCGGCACCCGATGAAGACTCCGCGATCCCGTTTGCAGTCTGCCAGGGCATTGAACAGGCCATCATCGGGGCTGGATCAACCGACAATGCCGCAATGGGCGAATGGCTGTCTGCGCGGACGGCGGACGATCCTGTCCGGACCATCCTCGGTCGTTTCAACTGGAGCGACATCGGTTTGCCGGAAGGCAAGCCCTTCCTGATGGCACAATGGAACGGTGGAGAACTGCAATTCGTCTATCCGACGGATGAGTTCGAAACCTCACCTTTGAACAACCCAAAGGACGGCTTCTAAAGCCACGTCCCGTGACCGGGCAGGCCCGCGCCTGCCCGGAATTTGCTAATGATTGCAAGGGGGAAAGTCGATGCTCGAAGTCAAAGGACTGTGTAAATATTTTGGTGGTCTTCGCGCCGTCGATGATTGCAGCTTTCGCGTCGAACGCGGCAGCATTACCGCTCTCATCGGTCCGAACGGTGCCGGAAAGACCACCGCGTTTAACTGTATCAGCCGTACAATGATGCCGACCAAAGGTGAGGTCTGGCTGGATGGTGAACGCATAGACCGTCTGCGCCCGCACAAGATTACCGCCAAGGGATTAAGCCGCACGTTTCAGATTTCGCGCAATCTGGCCGATATGACCGTGCTGGAAAACGTCATCTGCCAGAACAAAATCCACGGCTGGCGCGACATGATGAAACCCGCGATGAGCCCCGCCGAGATCGATAAGGCGATGGAAATACTCGATTTCCTGAACATCACGCGGATTGCCTACGAAGACGGCTCCAACCTGAGCTATGGCCAGAAAAAGCTGATGGACCTCGCCGCTTTGCTGATGAGCGACCCGAAGATCATCCTGCTTGATGAACCAGCCGGTGGCGTGAACCCGACCCTACTCGAAGAGATCGTCGGCCACATTCGCGCACTGAACGCAAAGGGCATGACCGTCCTGATCGTCGAGCACAACATGGAATTGATCATGCGTCTCAGCCAGCATGTCGTCGTTATGGCCCAAGGTGCTGTCATCGCAAGCGGAAGCCCCGAAGACGTACAGAAGGACAAGGCCGTTCTCGACGCCTACCTCGGCGGTGTTTTGGAGGACGCGGCATGACCAAGCTTCTGGAAGTCAAGAATGTCGTCGCGGGGTACGGGGATGGTCCTGCCATTTTGAATGGCGCTTCGATCGCGGTTCAACCGGGCAAGGTGCATTGCATCATCGGACCGAATGGCGCGGGCAAGTCCACGCTGCTCAAAGCCATCTGCGGAATGCTCACAATCCGTCAGGGCGGCGTGACCTTCAAAGGCAAAAACCTGAAAGGGCTCCGCCCGGATCAGGTCTTGCGTGAAGGCATCTGTTTTGTGCCACAGGAACGTGCGCTGTTTCCCAAAATGACCGTGCGGGAAAACCTGCGCATGGGCGGCTTTTCTATGCCGGACAAATCGACACTGGAAAAGCGCATTGACGAAATTGAAGAGCGCTTTCCGATCCTGAAAGAGCGCCGCGATCAACATGCAGGCACGATGTCCGGCGGACAGCAGCAGACACTGGCAATGGCGCGGACGATGATCCTGAGGCCAGAGATTGTGATGCTCGACGAGCCGTCACTGGGGCTCGCCCCGAAGATCGTGCAGGAAGTCTTCGAGATCATGAGAGTGATGACCGAGGACGGGATTACCGTTCTGCTGGTTGAACAGAATGCCTTGATGGGCCTGAAGCACGCCGATTGGGGCGTTGTCCTCGACCTTGGGCGTACACTGTTCGAGGGGCCGGCTGCCGAAGTGCTGACCGATCCGCGGATCCAAGAGTTGTACCTCGGCGGAAAGAAGGCAGCGTGATATGGCAGATATGCTCCAAATTCTGATCCTCGGCATCGCGCTTGGCGGCGTATATGCACTGATGGGAGCCGGTCTCTCGCTGGTTTTCGGCGTGATGCGGATTGTGAACCTCGCCCATCCGTCACTGATCATGATGGGCGCCTACGTCGCCTACTGGGCCTTCAAGCTTTACGGGATCGACCCGCTGGTGATCTTGCCAGTTGCGATGATCATTCTCGCGGTAACGGGTGTTCTGCTTTACAAACTGGTTTTCGAGCGGGAAGCCAAATCCGCCACATACTCTGAGATGACGGTTCTTTTGACCTTTGCTTTGGCGATGATTTTCGAGGGCGGGCTGGCGACAGCCTTCACCAACACGCAGCGCGTCACATCGCCTGAGTATGCGACTGATGCGATCTTCTTGGGTGATATCTTCATCCCGCTGGGGCAGCTTTATGCTGGGATCGTCTCGCTGATCCTGATCGGTGGTCTGGCGCTGTTCCTTAAGTATTCTCGCTTTGGCTATGCGATCCGGGCAACCACACAGAACCGCGAGGCCGCACAGCTTCTTGGCGTGAATGTGAACCTTGTCGGTCTGGTTAGCTTTGCCATCGGGCTCGCGCTGGCGGGTGCGGCCGGATCGTTGGTATCTTTTGTCTTCTCTTTCTTCCCATCCAAGCACTGGGAATGGATCGCCGTTCTGATGAGTCTCGTGGTTTTGGGCGGTATGGGATCAATCCTCGGCACTGTTGTCGCGGCTTACCTCCTATCAATCGTCGCTGCATTCGTCGGTTTCTTCTTTGGCGCGACGTGGTCCACGCTGACCTTTTTCCTGGCACTTTTCGTGGTGCTGCTTGTCCGCCCTCAGGGCCTGTTTGGTGAAAAACCGGAGCTTGCGTGATGGCTGAAACATATGAAAATGCAGACGAAATTGTCGCGGCCCGCCGGGCCTATAACGAGACGCTGGCACAGGCCCACGACAAAAGACGCGTCTTCTGGTTCCCTTTGACAGTTGTCTTGCTGCTTTTGGCGCTGCCTGCGCTACAGCTTGTTGGTAACTACAATTACCTAATCCACATCGTCCTTTACACGCTGTGCTATGTGACCATGGCATCGGGCTGGAACATCATCGGCGGCTTCACCGGTTATATCTCACTCGGACATAACGTCTTTTTTGCGGTGGGTGGATACTTCGCTGGGATGATCCTCGCACGCTACGGGATCTCGACCATCGTAATGGCCCCTATTGCGGGATTGGTCTGCGCAGCACTAGGCTACCTCATTGGCTTGATCACATTGCGAGTGCGCGGCCCGTCTTTCATTATCTCGTCACTGGCGCTGGTAATGATCTTCCGGATCTTCTTTGAGAACTGGCACTTTGTCGGCGGTGCCGCTGGCGTTTCCCTTCCGACAAACGATCTTTCGGTTGAGACGGCGAAGTTCCCCTACTACTACGCGTTCCTCGCTATGGCCGTTTTCGCAGTCTGGGCCAGCTATAAGATCAAGCACTCAAAGTTCGGTCTGGGCCTGCGCGCGATCTCCAAGGATGAGATCAAGGCAGAGAGTGCCGGCATCGATACACGGCTCTACAAGGTGTTGGCCTTTGCGATTTCCGCATTCTTCGTCGGCATGGCGGGTGCGGTCTGGGGGGAATACCTGACCTATATCCGGCCCAATATCTTTTTGGTGATCCTGATCTCCGTGAACATGGTGCTGATGTGCATTATCGGCGGCAAGGGCACAATCGCAGGTCCTGTCATCGGCGCAGTTCTGATCGTGGCCTTCAACGAATTCTTCGTCGCCACGCTGGGTGCCTCTGCGATCAACATCCTCGCAACCGGCATGATCATGGCACTGACGCTGATGTTCTTCCCGCTTGGACTGGTTGGCACCTTGGCCAAGCACCGCAAGCTTCCACGCATTTTGAATTGGGACTGATCTATGACCCTGACGCTTTACAACGCGCCACAATCGACTTGTTCACAACGCGTGCGCTTCGCGCTCCACGCCAAAGGGCTGCCGTTTGATGAGCATAAGCTGGATCTGTTTTCCGGTGACCAGTTGAAGCCGGAATATCTGGCGATCAATCCCAACGGCGTAGTGCCTTCCATCGTCAACGATGGGGATATTGTGATCGACAGCGCCGTGATCCTTGAATACCTCGAAGACACGCATGGGCATGTCGCCCCGATGCGCCCGACCGATCCGGTCAAGGTTGCGACGATGCGCGCCATGATGCGGTTCATTGACGAGATCCCGGCAGGGGCCATTCGCATCCCATCCTACAACATTGCCTTCCTCCCCCACTTTCAGTCGATGACTGCGGAGGAGTTTGAGGCCCTGTGCGACAGCAAGCCTCTGCGCCGCGAATTCCTGAAAAAGATGGGACGCACCGGATTTCCGAAGGCGGACATGGACGAAGCCCTCGGTCGGTTGCAGCGCGGTGTTAATCGGCTGAATGGGTGGCTGGGTCAATATGGCGGGCCGTGGATCATGGGCCAAGACATCAGTCTGGCTGATCTCGCGATGATGCCGATCATTGTCCGAATGGACGATATCAACCTTGGCTACATGTGGGACACCCTTCCCGCCGTGCAAGCGTGGTTCGACGCGATTCAGGCACGGCCTGAATATGAACAGACATACTACCACGGGTCCCTTTTGACCCAAAAGTATCCTCACCTTGCCAATCTCAAAAAGTCGCAAGGGTCATCAGCATGAGTAAAGGAGAAGACATGACCGCTTCACCGCAACTGGACCCAACACCAGCTTCTATCGCTGATCCAAGGGAAACCATTATCTCGTCCGAAGATCTTGGCATGGTCTTCGCGGCCGGATCAGTGGTTGCACTTCAAGAAGTCAACTTTGAGATCAAACGGGGTGAATTCATCTCACTGATTGGGCCGTCAGGCTGCGGCAAATCCACACTGCTACGGATCGTTGCAGGCCTCTTGACCCCAACCGGCGGCACGTTGTCAGTAAAGGGTGAACCCGTCACCAGACCGCGCCCTGACATCGGCATGATGTTCCAAAAGCCGACGCTTTTGCCATGGAAGTCCGTGATGGACAACGTGATGCTACCCAAGACTCTCGGCGGTCGCGTCACCAAAGAGGACAAGGAGAAAGCCGTTGCTTTGTTGCACCTCGTCGGGCTCGAAGGCTTTGAATTCTCATTCCCCGGTCAACTGTCGGGCGGTATGCAGCAGCGCGTCGCACTCGCGCGCTTGCTAAATACCGGGGCTGAGATCCTACTTCTTGACGAGCCGTTTGGAGCGCTCGACGAATTCACAAGAGAGCGCTTGAACGTAGAGCTTCTTCGGATCCAGCGCGAAGTCAAAGCGACGATCCTTTTCGTCACCCACAACATTCAAGAAGCCGTTTTTTTGGCTGACGACGTCTTTGTCATGACACCACGCCCGGGCCGCCTGACGGAAATCGTTGACGTCGGACTTCCACGCCCGCGCGAAATCGCAATGATGAAAGATGCAGACTTCAATCAGCGCGTTTTCGAAGTGCGCGACATTCTGGGAGGCACAATATGAGCACTCAAGACAGAGCAGGTTCCACTGACCGCAGTGGCGTTCCGCATTGGGCGCAGCACCTTCTAGTTTTCGTGATCTTTATCTCGATTTGGGAAATGGCAGTGCAATTTAATTGGGTTTCCGCGTTGATACTGCCCTCACCCTTTGCGGTCATTGTCGCTTGGTGGGATCTGGCGATCACGCGCGGTATTATTTGGGGCCATTTCTTCACCACACTGACAGAGGTCTTGGTCGGCTTTATTGTCGGCGCGACCTTCGGTATCGGCGTTGCGATCCTGTCGGCGATCAATATGACGTTCCGGCGGCTAGTCTCGCCCTATATGGTCGCCCTTCAGGTGACGCCCCGCATTGCGATTGCACCCATCATTGTGGCATGGCTCGGCTTCGGAATGGAACCGAAGATGGCGATTGCTGCAATTATCTGCTTCTTCCCCATGTTTATCAACGCTTTGACGGGTCTGATGCAGGTCGATCACGAGAACCTCGAAATGTTCGAGAGCATGCGCGCGTCGAAATGGCAGATTTTCCGTCACCTGCAATTGCCTGGCGCCTTGCCTGTTATCATGGCAGGTTTCAAGACCGGGATCTCTCTGGCGTTGATCGGGGCAATCGTAGGCGAATTTGTCTCCGCCTCCGAGGGCATTGGTGTTTTGATCCAGCGCTTCAGCTTTCAGCTGTTGCTGCCGGAAGCCTTCGCCAGCCTGATAATGCTCACGGCGATGGGGCTTTTTCTTTACGGACTGGCAACGTTCGCTGACCGCCATATCGTCTTTTGGCGGCACTCTGACCTCGTAAACAAGATATCGCGCCGGATGCGCGCGAAGAACGCCGGCCTCGCCGGCATCAAGCCTTTAGAATGAGGTAACCCGCATCCATTTCATCTGGGAGGAAAATTATGATGAGAAATACACTTGCAGCCATTGCAACCATCGCCACAACATTCACGGCATTGCCGGTCGTGGCCCAAGACCTGAGTGAAATCAAGGTTCTCACTCCGCTACCGCGCCACACCGCGTGGTATCCGCTGATCGTTGGTGAGGCGCTCGGCTACTTCGCAGAAGAAGGGGTTTCAGTGGAACTGGTCGACGGTGGTGACCTGCCAGCGACCGCATTCCTAGAAAACGGCCAAGTGGATCTTGCGTCGCTTGATCCGTCCGAAGTGATTTTGGCCCATGAGCGCGGCTTTGACTTCGATGTTGTTTATGAGGTCATGCACGGCGCGGTCGAGGGCATCTTTGTTCTCGAAGGCAGTGACGCGAATACATTGGCTGATCTGGCGGGAACAACAATCGGTATCGTGGGCGAAAGCGACCGCGGTCTGCTCCTGACGGCACTCGGCATTGCTGGCCTCTCCGAGGCCGATGTTACGATCGCTGTTCTGGGTGAAAGCGCACCTCTGTTGGCGAACTCGCTGCAGAACGGTCAGGTTTCTGGCGTCGTTGGCGCGATCTCGGACTTTGTCGCGATTCGGAGCCAAGACGTGCTGATCAAGAACCTACTGCCACCGGAAATGGGCGACCAGCCGGCCAACAACTATGCGATCCGTGCTGATGCCATTGGTGGCGAGAACGAAGAAGTCTTGCAAGGGTTCTTGCGCGCTTGGGCGAAGGGGTCCTATGCGGGTCTTGTGGATCTTGATGCTACACGCATGATGGCCATGGAGGCCGATCCAGAGAACTGGATCAACGAAGAACTTGGCACCATTTTCCTTCAGGCTGCACAAGATCTGCACCGCCCAGACGGAGAAGTGTTTGGTGACGTTCGGCATGATGTCTGGGACATTGTGCTCAATGACATGGTAGCAGTTGATATGCTTAATGCGGTGTTCCCGACAGAGGAAATCCTTAACGACCACTACCTCGCCGGTGCGAACGATTTTGATCGCGCTGAGGTGGGGGCCGAAGTGGCCGCGTGGAAAGATAGTCAATAAACGTAAAAGTCCGGCCCCTTCTTGGGGCCGGACCCTGCCACCGAAAGACTGAATTCAATGACAGCAAACAGTGAAACCCAGATCGACCCGCGAGTGGCCTCTGCCGCGGCGCATTGGTCACATCGGTTTGTCACGAATGGCGTGCCATTGGCCGACTTTCAGGATGTGACCGGCGCAATCAAGACTTGGGACGCATGGTGCGCCGCCTGGGTTGAGCGTGGCGCCGTGCACGAAGACCTCGCCAAAGAGGCATCCGCCGCGGGACACATGCTCAGCGCAGGCGGGCATTGGACGACCGCAGCTGTCTGCCATCACTTCGGTAAGTTTCTCTTCGTTCACGACAAGGCGCAGATGAAAGCGGCCCACGGCCGCGCGATTGCCGCCCGTAACGCTGCCCTGCCCCAGCTGGACCCGCCCGGGGAACGCGTGGCTATCCCTTACGGCGACCATACTCTCTACGCCAATTTGCGCCGCCCGCGCGGCATTGATCGCCCTCCCGTCGTGCTGATGGTGATGGGTCTCGATAGCGCCAAAGAAGAAATGCATACGAACGAGCAGCTGTTCCTCGACCGTGGCATGGCAACGCTCGCCGTCGATGGGCCCGGTCAAGGTGAGGCAGAATATAATCTGCCGATCTGCCCGGAATTCGAAAAACCTGTCGCTGCAGCCATCGACTGGCTTGAAACCCGAGATGATATCGATCCGGAGCGGATCGGGATCTGGGGCGTCAGCCTTGGCGGTTATTCCGCCCCGCGCGCAGCAGCCTATGAACCGCGGATAAAGGCCTGCATCTCGCTAACTGGACCGTTCGATTTCGCTGAAGCCTTTGACCGCGCCCCGCCCCTGACCAGAAATGCCTTTATCGCACGGAGCTTCTCCGACAGCCCCGAAGCGGCGCGCGACGTGGCCGCACGCATGACTTTGGTTGAGGCGGCCCCGTTAATCCGCTGTCCGCTGCATGTGGTCGGCGGTGCGCTGGATCGTGTCCTTCCGCCGGAGCATGCGGAACGTCTGGCAAACTCCGCGTCGGGTCCGACCGTCCTCACGATGATCCCCGATGGCACACATGTCGCGAACAACCGCCCCTACAAATACCGCCCCCGCGTTGCGGACTGGATGTCCGAAATCCTAAAACCATGAAGAGACCACCAAGAATAATTGCGGGCCTAGCGCAGCCAACTTACCCACTTCGCGAGCAGCAGACGGGCGCTGCCGCCACCTCAAAGAAACTTTTCTAATAAGAGAGAGAACAACATGTCACGAGCATTGATGCCTAATTTACTGACGCCGCAGGATCTTGAACCTAACTGGGAATGGCGCGACAAGCTGCCAGCCCATGGCCACATGTCCGTGGATTTTGAACGCCGCATCGACCACGACCGCCTGCGTCGTTACCGCCTTGCGCGCACGCGCCAGTCTTTGCAAAACTCGCAGGCGGGCACGCTGCTTTTGTTCGATGTGAACAATATCCGCTACGTGTCAGCCACAAAGATTGGCGAATGGGAACGCGACAAGATGTGCCGCTTCTGTCTGCTGACAGGCGACGACAGCCCCTATGTCTGGGATTTCGGATCAGCCGCCGAACACCACAAGCGGCATTCAGACTGGCTAGAGCCCAGCCACTGCCTTGCCGGCGTTGTCGGTATGCGCGGCACCATCCCGCCGGAATTCGGGTTGATGCAGAAGTATGCCAAGCAGATTGCAGGATTGATCCGCGATGCCGGTATGGCCGATATGCCCGTTGGTGTGGACTATGCCGAAACGGCAATGTTCCACGCGCTTCAGGCAGAAGGCCTGAACGTGGTCGATGGCCAGCAGATCATGCTGGCGGCGCGTGAAATCAAAAATACAGATGAAATCCAGCTTTTGACCCAAGCGGCCGCCATGGTCGATGGCGTCTATCACATGATCTACGAAGAGCTGAAACCAGGCATCCGCGAAAACGATATCGTCGCCCTGTCCAACAAAATGCTCTACGAGATGGGGTCCGACGATGTTGAGGCGATCAACGCGATTTCCGGTGAACGCTGCAACCCGCATCCGCATAACTTTACAGACCGTTTGATCCGGCCAGGCGATCAGGCCTTCTTTGATATCCTGCAGTCCTACCAGGGCTATCGCACCTGTTACTACCGGACCTTCAACGTGGGTCGCGCCACGCCTGTGCAAAATGACGCTTATGTGAAGGCGCGCGAGTGGCTGGACCTGGCGATCGACCGGATTAAACCAGGTGTATCGACAGACAAGGTGGCTGAAGTCTGGCCGACGGCTGAAAGCCTTGGCTTTGCCAACGAAGATCAAGCCTTTGGTCTGCAGTTCGGTCATGGTCTGGGTTTGGCGCTGCACGAACGGCCTATCATTTCGCGCGCGGTGTCGATGGATCACCCAATGGAGATCAAGACCGGCATGGTCTTTGCGCTGGAAACCTACTGCCCAGCGACAGACGGCTACTCTGCGGCCCGCATCGAAGAAGAAGTCGTTGTCACCGAAACCGGTTGCGAGGTTATCAGTCTCTTCCCTGCGGAAGAGCTGCCAATCGCCAACCGCTACTAACCTTCCTGACTGCCTGGGCTGCCTTGCGCAGTCCGGGCCCCCTTTATTGAGAGCCCTGCCATGAACCCCGCAAAGACCAAGACCAACAGCGAAGACTATCTACGGATGTATACCCAGATGGTCCGAATTCGTACGTTTGAGGACAACGCAAACCAGCTCTACCTCTCAGCCAAAATGCCGGGTCTCACGCATATGTATTCGGGTGAAGAAGCCGTGGCCGTCGGCATCTGCGAGGCGCTGAAAACCACTGACAAGATCACCTCGACCCACCGTGGCCATGGCCATTGCGTCGCCAAAGGTGCGGAATTCAAGCAAATGTTCTGCGAGCTTTTGGGCAAAGAAGAGGGCTATTGCCGTGGTAAAGGCGGCTCAATGCATATTGCCGATCAGTCCAACGGAAATCTGGGGGCCAACGCCATCGTCGGCGGCTCCATGGGGATTGCAACAGGTGCGGCTTTAAGTGCCAAGATGCTGGGTCGCGACGATGTCACGGTTTGCTTCTTTGGCGATGGCGCGACCGCTCAGGGTCTAATGTATGAGGTCATGAATATGGCCGCCCTTTGGAAGTTGCCAGTGATTTATGCATGTGAAAACAACGGCTACTCGGAATACACGAAAACCGAAGAGATCGCCGCCGGCTCCATCACGGCCCGTGCGGAGGCTTTTGGGATCGAAGCGCATCAGGTGGATGGGCAAGACGTGCTTGCTGTGAATGCGCTGACCACCGATCTGGTTGCTCGCGCGCGCAAGGGCGAAGGACCCTTCTTTATGGAGCTGATGACCTACCGCTATCACGGTCACCACGTCGGCGACATCAATCGCGAATACTACCGTTCCAAAGAGGAAGAGAAGGATTGGAAAGAAAACCGTGATCCGATCATTCGCTTCCGTGCGCACTTGGTCAAGGAAGGCATCGCGACAGACGCCGAGATCGACGCCCTGAATGCAGAAGTTGCAGCAGACGCCGAAGCGGCTGTCGCCTATGCGCTGGACGCCAAGTATCCCGACGCATCCGAGGTCGATATGCACGTCTTCACCGATATTGAACATGCGCTGGCGTAAGGAAAAATACCATGAGAGACATCACTCTATCGCAAGCCGTCAACGAAGCTCTGGCCGAAGAAATGCGCCGTGACGAGACCGTGTTCATCATTGGCGAGGACGTCGCCGAAGCCGGGACGCCGTTTAAGATTCTGTCCGGTCTCGTTGAAGAGTTCGGCACCAATCGTGTTGTAGACACACCTATCGCAGAACCCGGATTCATGGGCATCGCCGTGGGTGCTGCAATTACGGGAATGCGCCCCGTCGTGGACCTGATGTTCGGCGACTTCATCTTCTTGATCATGGACCAGCTCTGCAATCAGGCCGCCAAGACGCATTACATGTCAGGCGGCAAACTGAGCGTGCCTTTGGTGCTGCGCACGAACATGGGCGCAACGCGTCGGTCTGCGGCACAACACAGCCAGTCACTTCATGCGCTGGTTGCGCATATCCCCGGTCTGAAAGTCGCAATGCCGTCCTCGGCCTATGAGGCCAAGGGCCTGCTGAAGACGGCGATCCGCGACAACAACCCCGTCGTGATCTTCGAAGACAAACTGATGTATCAGGACAAGGCACCGGTCCCCGAAGAGGAGTACCTGATCCCCTTCGGTCAGGCCAATGTGAAACGGGAAGGATCCGACATCACGCTCGTCGGGACCTCTTCGATGGTGCAGGTCGCGGAGAAGGCAGCAGACATTCTTGCCGCTGAAGGCATCAGCGCCGAGGTCATTGACCCCCGTACGATCGTCCCGATGGACATGGACACGATCAACAAAAGCGTACGTAAGACCAGCCGCTGCATTGTGATTGACGAAGGCCACCAAAGCTTTGGCATCACGTCCGAAATTGCTTCTCGTATCATGGAGCAGTCGTTCTATCATCTGGACGGTCCAGTGATCCGCATGGGGGCGATGGATGTACCGATCCCCTTCTCCCCCGCGCTGGAAGACATCACCGTCCCAACGCCGGAAGGTGTTGCTGTAAATGCACGCAAGCTGATGGCGGGAGAGATGTTCCATGGTTGACGTCATCATGCCAGCTCTCGGGATGGCGCAAGACACCGGTAAACTGGTGCAATGGCTGAAGGTACTTGGTGATCCGGTCGCCAAAGGCGATGTATTGTTCGAGGTTGAAACGGATAAGTCCGTGATGGAAGTCGAAGCCCAGGCCGACGGATTTCTAACCCAGGTCAGTGCGGTGGACGGCGACGATGTTCCCGTCGGCCATGTGATTGCAATGATCAGCGCCACTGCGGACGATGCCGTCGCTGCGCCAAAGTCCACGCCAGATGCCCCTGCCGCCGAAGCGGCGCCTGCACCCGAAGCAGAGCCCGCTCCGGAACCCGCAGCACCGGTTGCTGCCGCTCCCGTAGCAGCAACCGGTGGCCGCATCCTGGCGTCACCGAAGGCACGCCGTCTGGCCGCCGAAGAAGGCCTCGACCTTGGTCAGTTGGCGGAAGCGGGCGTACCAATACCCTATCACGTCTCCGATCTTGCTACGCTACGCAATATGCCAAGCGTCCCGGCTGACGCCGGGCAAACGGTCGTCATGGTTTCGACCAAGCAAATCACGGCTCGTTGCGCCCAAAAGGGCGTTCTTGCTTTCATCGACAGGATGGAAACCGATGGCGGGATCACGGTCACGACAAGTGCGATGTTCGCGAGCTTTGCAGCAGGTGCCTTTCGTGCAGCAACTGAGGCGGCAACGGTCGTGGTGCATGTCGCAGCCCTTGAGGGCGAAAGCAGAGCTGTGCGCAACCCCGACTTTTCACGCCTGTCGGTGCCGCCACAGGCGACTGACGAAGACGCGACCTTTGTCTTGCATGATCTCTCTGATAGCTTTCTCACATCACTCCGGCTGGGGGATGCGACGCTGCCGACGCTCAGCATTGGCGCCGACGGCGATAGCTATGTTTTGACCTTTGAGTTTAGCAGTGATCATCTGGAAGATGATCAAGCTATTGCCTTTATCTCTGGCCTCGCGCGGCGTCTGACGGACCCGCTGCATCATCTCGCCTAAAGGAACGTCCAACATGAAATATACAAACCTCTACATCAACGGTGCCTGGGTCGACGGCGCGGATAAGGTCCGCTTTGACGTGATCAATCCTGCGACCGAAGAGGTGCTGACCTCCGTGGCCTCCGCCGAAATTTCCGATGCTGACGCGGCCCTTGATGCCGCCGAAGCTGCAATGAAGGAATGGGCCGCGAAAACACCGCGCCATCGTTCGGAAGTATTGCGCAAGGCTTGGGAATTGATGACCGCCCGACTGGATGAATTTGCCAACCTGATCACGCTCGAAAACGGCAAGGCCGGGACCGACGCAAAGGGCGAAGCCACCTACGCCGCTGAATTCTTCCGCTGGTTCGCCGAAGAGGCCGTGCGTGCCGACGGGTTGATTACACATGCCCCCGCTTCCGGCGCGCGCATCATGGTGCAACATAAACCTGCCGGTCTGGCCGTTCTGGTGACACCGTGGAACTATCCTGCCGCGATGGGCACCCGTAAGATCGCCCCTGCCCTCGCCGCGGGCTGTGCTGTGATCATCAAACCTGCCTCCGAGACTCCGCTAACCATGCTAGCGCTGATGCCACTTTTGGAAGAAGCTGGGGTGCCACACGGTCTGGTGAACGTGCTGCCATCGCGCAAAACCGGTGCCCTTGTCGATCACATGCTGCATGACCCACGCGTGCGTGTGGTCAGCTTCACCGGATCCACAGGTGTGGGTCGCAAGCTGCTGCACTCCGCCGCCGATCAGGTCCTCAAACCGGCGATGGAACTGGGTGGCAACGCGCCCTTGCTGGTGTTTGAAGATGCCGATCTCGACGTCGCCGTCGAAGGCGCGATGCTGGCCAAAATGCGCAATCTGGGCGAGGCCTGCACCGCCGCCAACCGCATCTATGTGCATGAGGACGTCGCAGAAGCCTTTACCGCCAAATTCACCGCCGCAATGTCCGCGCTGAAAGTCGGCGATGGCACCGACCCGTCCGTCGACGTCGGCCCCCTCGTCAACGCAGACACACGCGACAAGGTCGCCGCTTTTGTGGCCGATGCCGTGGCCAAAGGCGCCAAAATCGAATGTGGCGGCTCGACACCCAATGGCACGGGCTTTTTCTATCCGCCCACGGTCATGTCCAACGTCTCGGAAGATGCAGACTGTGTGCATGATGAAATCTTCGGACCTGTTGCTGCGATCCAGACATTCACAGACCAAGAAGACGTCATCCGCCGTGCCAATGACACCGAATACGGGCTGGTGGCCTATGTGTTTTCCGAGAACATGAAGCGCGCCTTGCAGGTTTGCGAGCGGCTGGAATACGGCATGGTCGGTCTGAACCGTGGACTTGTGTCCGATCCGGCAGCGCCCTTTGGTGGTGTGAAGCAGTCCGGTCTGGGCCGCGAAGGCGGGCATGAGGGCATGCTGGAATTCATGGAAACGCAATATATCTCGGCCAGTTGGTAGCGATGTTTTAGCCATCATCAGGACGCTCTCCAAATGAGACAGCAAACTGGAAAGGACTTTGCGAAAGATTGTGTGGGGGCCGCACTGTAAAAAAAAAGCGTGACAAGAATGCGCGAAAGTGCTTTCTGCGGACCCAAGTAGGTTGAAATTATAATGAAGCCGTTGGCGTGCGCTCAGTGACACTCAAAGATATTGCCAGAGAAACGGGCTACCACGTCTCCACAGTGAGCCGTGCGCTCGACCCGAGAACACGTGCTACGCTGAGCGATCAAGTGGTTGCGCAAATCAAGGAAGCCGCAAAACGGATGGGATATCGTCCCAACCGCCTTGCGGCAGGTCTGCGCACAAAACGCACCAAAACTGTTGGTGTGGTCATTCCCGATATCTCAAACCCGCTTTTCCCTCCCATCGTGCGTGGCATTGAAAAAGTGCTTGAGCCACTAGGCTACGTCTCGATCATTGTGAACACCGATGGGCGACGTTGCCGCGAACAGGAAATGGTTCGCGTGTTGCTGGAGCACGGCGTAGATGGGATCATCCACGCAGCGGTGGAACGCGACGATCCGATCCTCGATGAAGTGAGTCGTGCAGGTGTCCCACTGGTGACAGTCAACAGAGCGTTGGAAGATAGCAGTGTGCCCGGCGTGGTGAACGATGATGCTGACGGTATCTCCAAGATGATGGCGCATCTGATCTCCCACGGGCATACCGATATCGCCCATATCGCCGGCCCAGAACAACTTTCCACAGGCGTGACCAGACTTGCTGCTTTTCGTGCAGCAGCCCTAGAGCACCGCTTGGACGTGCCGGAATATCATATCGCGCAATCCACCGCTCTGAACGAGGAAAACGGCAGACGTTGCGCCCAAGCTTTACTATCGCTTGCCAGTCCTCCGACCGCGATTATCGCGGCAAACGACCGTTTGGCACTTGGCGCTTTTGAGGCAATCCGCCAAATGGGATTGTCCTGTCCGGAAGATGTATCGGTCACTGGCTTTAACGATTACTGGTTCCTGAAGCTTATCCCGCCCGGTTTGACGACCGTCCGCGTAGACAAGCAGGCGGCAGGTCGGCGCAGTGCCGAATTGCTAATGCAGCTCCTGACCGATCCCGACAACATGACGGAAACGCTTATCGTTCTCCCGGTGGAACCTGTCTTTCGGGGCAGCGTCGCCGCTCCGAAATCCAAGGCGCTACATATTGAGAAGCGTGCGGGCGTTCCCTGAAAATATCTGCGTTTTTTCGGCTTCGCTCAGATCCGTTCCGTTCAGCCAGTCAACGCCGGTCTTTGACTTGGCGTAGGGATAATCGACAGCAAATAGAATGCGGTCCAAAGGCATCTGATCCATAGAGCAGCGCAGTGCCGCGTCAGAAAAGAAGCCGCTGGTGGTGATCCAGAAATTGCGGCGGAAGACATCGGCAAAGTGCGATGGCGGGTTACCGGGTCGCGAGAAGGATTCATCAATCCGGTCAAGCCAGAACGGGATGGCCTCTCCCAAATGCCCCAAAAGTATCTTCAAGTTCGGGTGTTTTTCAAACAATCCTGACAGGATCAGACGCACCACCTGAGTCCCAGCTTCGACACCGAAGCCCCATGCGGCTTTGGTCATCATGGAATGGCTCTGGTCGTAAGGTGCGTAGTAGCGTTCCGTGACTGTTTTATCCGGAAGACTGGGGTGAATGTAGATCGGAACATCCAATTCTTCCGCGCGGGCAAAGATGGGCCAATAGCGCGGCAAATCTATAAATTCGCCGTGGTTCATCCCATGGATCATCGCGCCTTTCAGACCCAATTCTTGGACTGCGCGGCTCAGCTCGTCAGCCGCAGCATCCGGCAGGTTTGTCGGCAGCATTGCAAAACCATCGAACCTATCCGGCCTCTGCGCAATGACCGCTGCGAGTGCGTCATTGACGGCTCGGCAGGCGCTTACTGCGACATCATCATCGAGGCGTTGGCTACCCGGTGACTGGTGTGAAAGCACCTGCATATCGACACCTGCCGCATCCATCTCGGCGATCCGAAGTTCGAAAAAATCGTAAAGCCGATCGGAAACGAATGCCGGTGGGGATGCCGCTTTGCCCAAATACTGTGCAAGCGACGGTTCCATGAAGTGTTCTTCGACAGCAATGACCATTTGATTCGCATTCATAACCAACTTCACTCCTTTGTCTTCAAGTCTTTAAGGATACGTAACCTCTGCTGTTGACAGGTATCCCAAGTTACGTCAGCTTGTCTATGCAAACGTTTGCCGAGAATCCAAAAACCATCCTCGGGAGGGATGGAAATGGCGGAATTGGCTCTGGAAACGCGCATTCTGCCCCATGGTTAGGCCACCATTGGGGAAGTGTTATTCAGTGCCGAGGAACAATTCCTTCGCACAGTCAGGATGGCAGATAGGCCAAGGGGAGGAAGACAATGACAGCACTATTTTCCATAAGTTTTAGAGCAACGCTCGGCGCTGCCACACTGGCGTTTTTGCTGCCGGCTATCGCCGCGGCACAAGAGACGATTGTTCACGGCGCAGATGAAGAACCTGCGACACTTGACCCTGCAGAGGTCGAACCCGGCGAAGGTGGTGAATCCGTGATTTTCCACGTTTACGATCGCCTTCTCACGGTTGGCGCGGAGTCTTCCGACCTTGTTCCAGCGCTCGCCACTGAAATTCCATCGGTTGAGAATGGCCTGATCTCTGAAGACGGGCTGACCTATACCTTCCCGCTGCGCCAAGGCATCACGTTCCATGACGAATCGCCTTTCACGGCGGACGATGTGAAATTCTCATGGGACCGGGTGATTGCTCTAGAGCTGCCGGGCTCAGGCTACGAAATCCTTTCCGAGCGCGTTGCGGAAACGCGTGTTGTTGATGACTATACCTTTGAAGTCACGTTGAACGACGTCGATGCAAGCTTCCTCTATTCAGCCGTTCTGTCCATGACAGCCTCCATCGTCAGCCAAGAGGCGGTTGAGGCCGCGGGCGCAGAAGGCGATGGCGAGTCGAACGGATTGTTGAGCGACAACATGATCGGCACCGGCCCTTATACTTTCGAAAGTTGGAACCGTACGGAGAACATGACGTTGCGGGTGAACCCCAGCTACTGGGGAACCGCCGCGTTTGACGACGTACGTTTGGAATTCGGTCTTGATCCCGATGTCCGTGTTCTTGGTCTGCGGGCCGGTGAATTCGACACAATTGAAACCGATCCATCCTATGTCGCCGATCTGGAAGGTGCGGATGGCGTAGAAATCTATGCCGAAGGCTTGTTGCTGGAACCGCTCCACATCGGGTTCAACATGAATGTACCCGAAGGCGCCCTGCCCGAGGGTGACACTATCCCTGAAGACTTCTTCAAGGACGTGCGCATCCGTCAGGCCTTCAATCACGCTTTCGACTATACCGCATTCGTTCAGGGAGCGCTCGCGGGCTTTGGCGAGATCAACCCGCACTACGTCCCAATCGGTGTATTCGGATACGATCCAAATGCACCAGTCTATGGCGAACAGAACCTTGCCGAAGCAGAGCGCCTGTTCCGTGAGGCTGGAGTCTGGGATGAGGGCTTCACAGCCACTGTCGTTGTTGAATCAGGATCACTATTTGAAATCCAGTGTCTAATCCTCAAGGACAGCATCGAGGCGATGAACCCCGATATGCGGATCAACGTTCTTGGCGTGGCTGAGGCTGTGTTTGACGAGGCAATCGCCTCGGAAACCGTGAACTATGCGATGTGGGCCAAGAACGGTGACCCGGCAGCTGACCCGATCGACTATCTGATGACCTACGCACATCCGGATGGTGAATGGGGTGAAATCCACGGCTTCCGCGATGCCTATGTGAATCCTGACCAGATCGCAAACCTGATCGATCAGATCGCAGTGGAGCTTGATCGCGACACCCGTGCTGGCCTCGTCGGCGAGGTGCAATCGCTCCTCTACGCCGATCCGATGTGGATCATCGGAGCGCAGGAAGGTGCTGTGACAGCTTATCGCGATGATATTGAAAACATGGTGCTTCAGCCACTTTGGCCACGCCCATCAATCAACTTCGCGATCCTCGACAAGACGGGCGGCTAACGCCAACTGCGACGAAAAAGGGGCCGGTTTCTGAACCGGCCCCGTCAATTCCTAATTTCTTGTAACGTCTTCCCGCCACGGAGGTCCAATGCAGATTCGTGACTACATCATCCGCAGGCTGCTGATCTTGCCATTGCTGATTATCGGCGTGTCCATCGTCGTTTTCGCACTGACACGGATCGGTGGCTCGCCAATTGGTGTCTATCTGAGCCATGAAATGAACGCCTCCGAGGTCGCCGCCCTTGAAGAGCGGTTTCACCTGAACGAACCTCTTGTCGTACAATACTGGTACTGGGCCAAAGGTGCGCTTTCGGGTGACTTCGGCTACTCAGGCGTCGCGGCGGCCCCGGTATCCGAAGTTTTCTGGGGCAAGTTCGCAGCGACGATGGAACTGTCCGTCTTCTCTGCGCTGATCGCGGTTTGGTTGGGACTGAAGCTCGGCGTTTTCGCAGGCAAGAGGCGGAATAAGTGGCAGGATCACCTGACACGGATCGTGGCTGTCTCTGGCGCGTCGCTTCCGCTTTTCTGGTTCGGGATTGTGCTGCTGATTGTCTTCTGGGCCAATCTTGGATGGTTCCCCGTGGGACGCTCGGATGCGGATATCTGGGACTCCATCGCCCATCCCACCGGCTTTTATACGCTGGACGGACTTCTTGCTGGGAGCATCCCAGCGTTTCTTGATGCGCTGTGGCACCTCGTGCTGCCCTCGATCACACTCGGATTTGGTGCTGTGGCCATCATCACCCGTATGATGCGGTCGGCATTGGTCGAAGAATTGCAGCAGGACTACGTCGACGCCGCCCGCGCCAAAGGACTGCCGGAGCGTCTGGTCCTGAACCGACATGCAAAACGCAACGCGCTCGTGCCCACTGTGACGGTGATCGGCCTGACCATCGCCTTCCTGATGCAAGGGGCGATTGCGGCTGAAATCATCTTCCGCTGGCCGGGCCTCGGACGCTGGATGGCGGATGCTGTGGTGCGGGGCGATCAAGCGACGATCATGACTTACGTTCTTTTCACATCGGTGCTGTTCCTCTTCGCAAACCTCATCGTCGATATAGTCTACGCGAAGCTCGACCCGCGTGTGCGATTGGGGGATTAAGCTATGGCAATTTCTGATAATGCGATCCCGATGAGTGCCCGACAGGTGCGTTTGCGCCGCTGGACGGAAATCTTTCGGTCCTTGATGACCAATCCGACGACAGCACTGGGTATGATCATCATCTTCCTATTGCTGGCTATGGCCATCTTTGCACCTTGGCTGTCGACGCCAAACACTCCCGACGCCTATCAAATGCCGCGGGATTGGGGTGCAACGCGTATGCCACCGGGAACACCGAACCATCCGCTGGGGACGACAAACCAAGGCGGCGATGTCCTCTATGGGGTCATCTGGGGCAGTCGGACATCTTTGCAGATGTCGCTGATTGTGGTCTCGGTGACCGTTGTGATCGGTGTCGCAATCGGCTCCATCGCCGGTATCGTGGGCGGTTGGATTGACGAGACACTGATGCGTATCGTCGACATCTTCCTGTCCATCCCAGAGCTGATCTTCGCTCTCGCTGTTGCCGCGATCCTCGGGCCGAGCTTCACCAACATCATTCTGTCACTCTGTATCGTGTTCTGGGTCAAATACGCGCGGATCATGCGCGCCCAGATCATCCTGATACGCCAAGCCGACTACGTGCAGGCAGCGCGCGTCATGGGCGACAGCCGCTTGAATATCTTTCTGCGGGATATCCTGCCAAATGCCTCCACGCCGATTGCCGTGCAGGCGACCCTCGACATGGGCAACATCGTTCTGGTTGGTGCGACGCTGAGCTTCATCGGGCTGTCGGAGTCCGGCATTGCCGAATGGGGCGTGCTGGTTTCGGAAGGTCAGGCGGGCATTGCATCCGGCCGCTGGTGGGCTTCGACCTTTCCCGGTCTGATGATCTTTCTCTGGGCCTTGGCCTTCAATCTTGTTGGCGACGGGCTGCGTGATGCGCTTGATCCCCGCACGGAGGGCCGCTGATGTCCGCACAAGACAAGCCAGCAGCGCCGGTGATCGCAGACATGCAGAACCTGCGCGTCCAGTTCGACAGCAAGCGCGGCAAGGTTCATGCGGTCGATGGCGTAAGCTTTCAGATCCGTGACGGCGAAATGCTGGGCCTTGTAGGAGAAACCGGATGCGGCAAATCGGTGACGGGGCGGTCGTTCCTCGACCTGATCCCGCAACCACCTGCGACGATTGCTGGAGGCAAAGTGCTGTTTCGCCCGCGGGTCGGTGCCTTATGCCCAGATTGCGGCGGCGATGGGTGCGCGGCTTGTGGCGGGACCGGCTCCGAAACGCTGGACCTGCTCAAAATTCCAGCAGCCCGGATGCGCGAAATTCGTGGTGCGCGTATCGCCATGATCTTTCAGGATCCTGGCAAGGCCCTGAACCCGACCCTCACAATCGGTGACCAACTGGCGGAAATCTTTCTGCAACACCGGAGCGCTGCTTTGCTGGACGAAGCCGGTATCACGCTCGAGGACACCGGCTGGCAAGCCAGCGCCCTTCGGCGCATGGCACATGAAGAGGACAACTGGCTGGATCGTCGGATGCGGAAATGGCCACCCCTGTGCAGCGGTGCGCAGCGTCTCTCAAAGGCAGTTGCAGACCGCGTTGCCGCCGCACTGGCCGAAACGCAAATTCCAAACCCTGTGCGGGTGATGAAAGCCTATCCGCATGAATTATCCGGTGGGATGCGCCAAAGGGTTATGATCGCACAAGCTCTCGCCTGCGATCCCGACCTGATCATCGCAGACGAGCCGACGACGGCTCTTGATGTGACGATTCAAGCGCGCATTCTCGACCTGATCAAGACGCTACAACGCAAACGCCGGACCAGTGTCCTTTATATCTCGCACGATCTGAGCCTCGTCCGCCGCGTCTGTGACCGCGTCGCCGTCATGTATGCCGGACGGATTGCAGAGATCGGCACTGTCGCGCAGGTCTTCTCCAATCCGCAGCATCCCTACACGCAAGGCCTGCTAGATGCAGTCCCGCGTGCAGGTACCCGCCGCGGGCATCTCGCATCGATCCCCGGCAACGTGCCCGAGTTGGTGAACCCCAAGCCCGGCTGCCGATTTGCGGACCGATGCACACATGTCATGCCGCAATGCACCAGCGCAGATCCAGTACAAACACCGGTGGCAGATGGCCATCAGGTGGCTTGTTTTCTCAGACACCCACGAGAGGACGCGACCTCGCCCGCCAATGAGGTAGCCGTTTCATGATCCAGCACCCCAACACCGATACCGTCCCGCATCAGAAAGCAGGCGACACGCTCTTGTCGGTCCGTGACCTGTGCAAACACTATCCGATACGTGATGGCATTCTACAATCGACCGTGGGTCAGGTCCGGGCCGTCGACGGCGTCAGTTTCGATATCCGGCGTGGAGAGACAGTCGGCCTTGTCGGGGAATCCGGCTGCGGCAAGACGACTTTGTCACATTGCGTCGCAGGCCTGACGACACCGACCTCAGGTTCGATCCTGGTCGATACCGGACGTGGTGCACCGCTGGGGCAAGAAGACCAGATCGATAAGATGACGCGCGACCAGTATACGAAATACCGGCGCAATACGCAGATGGTGTTTCAGGACAACTTTGCCTCGCTGAACCCCCGTGAATTGGTGGCCGACTGTATCGGGAGGCCCTTGCGGATTTACAACGAAGCATCTGGGACTGAGTTGACTGAACGCGTCGTTGCGTTGCTGGAACAGGTTGGGCTTGGCCGCCAGCATCTGTACCGCTACCCGCATCAGTTCTCCGGAGGTCAGAGACAGCGCATTTCTATTGCCCGCGCCTTGGCGCTCGATCCCGATTTGATCGTGCTGGATGAGCCGACCTCAGCGCTTGATGTGTCGGTGCAGGCGCAAATTCTCAACCTGCTGTGGGAATTGCAGAAGGAACGGCACCTTGCCTATCTCTTCGTGACCCATGACTTGTCCGTGGTGCGCCACATGGCCGACCGCACCGTGACAATGTACCTTGGCAAAGTCGTGGAAACCGCCCCCACTGAAACGCTGTTCCGGGGATCGGCGCATCCCTACACGCAGGCGCTGCTTGCGGCGAAGCCCGATCTTGACGACGATCCGAATGTCCCGATTGCCACGCTCGAAGGAGTCGTACCCGATCCGGCTCGGCCGCCAAAAGGCTGCCGCTTCCATACGCGCTGTCCGGTAGCGACGCCTGCCTGCGGCTGGGAAGTGGACGACATCGTGCGGCTGCTCGAAGCGGATGAAACCATGTTCAGCGAGTTGCAGGGCGTGGCCCGCAAAAGCGATCTGGAAGCCGCACTGACCTTCACCTCGGACAAAGACGCCGCAGCACTTCACGCAGCGATGACGTCCGAAAGGATGCCAGACAGTATGCGCGTCGCGACAGAGCACCTCGATCTGAAAGGACGCACGCTGAACGTCCGGTTTCGCCCAACCGAAGAGGTTGAATTGACGAAACGCGGCGATGGTCACCACGCCGCCTGTGTACATGGTCAATAATGCCTAGGACCCCGCCAGTGGACAAACCAACCACATTCCACGTCAATGGGCAGCCCGTCGCGGTCGATGCCGATCTGCGCCTGCCGCTTCTGACGGTCCTACGGGAGAACCTTGGCCTGAAGGCAACGCGCTTCGGCTGTGGCGCAGAGGCTTGCGGGGCCTGTACCGTGATCGTGGACGGCACCGCCCGCTACGCCTGCACGCTACCGGTCGGCGACATTGCGGGACAGCAGATCATGACTGCAGAAGGTCTCGAAAGCGCGGATCAGGATCATCTCTTACTGACGGCTTTCCTTGATCATCAGGCGGGACAATGCGGCTACTGCCTGCCCGGCATCCTGATGCGTGCCCGCGCCTTGCTGGACAAAGGCGAAAAGGTGGACCGGGCCCGCGTCGCGCAGGAACTTGATGCGAACCTTTGCCGGTGCGGCGCACATGGGCGTATTCTTGACGCTATCATGGATGCGGCGATGCGTTTGGGAGTGGCGAAATGAACGCGGGCGCGAAGATACCTCCGGGGTTGATGACTGCGCCTTTGGTCTCTGACTGGGTCAAGCCGACGGACACTGGCTTTGCGGTCCAAACCGGCCGCGCGGAGTTGGGGCAAGGCGTGCAATCTGCCTTGTTGCGTATCGCGTCTTGGGAGCTTGGGACTCCGGTTGAAAAGCTGTCGATCTTCGGACCCGACACGGCAGTTAGTCCAGACGAAGGGATGACTGCCGGCAGCCTGTCGATCACCCAAGGCGGCAAGGCATTGCGGGCCGCCACCTCAGCCGCACGTGCCTTGTGCTTTGCCGAAGCGGCACGCCGTCTCAACACCAGCCCAGACGCGCTGACCGTCGTGGACGGCATCATTATGGACAGCGATCGCAAGACAGACCTCACGCTTTCCAAGCTAGCGCAAGAGATTGATCTGGCCGTGCTGGTGACAGACCACGCGGCCCCGCTCGGCCAACCCGATCTTGCTGCGACGACGGAGCGTCCGGATTTGCGGTCCAGAATGATCGCGGCACCTTTCGTGCAGGACATGACCTTGCCCGGTCTGCTGCATGGCCGCGTTCTGCCGCCACCTACCCTCACGGCGCGGCTTGCTGATGACGGCGCTATCGACGCGGTGAGGGATCAACCGGGGGTCGTGGCCGTCGTACGTGACGGTGGATTTCTCGGGATTATCGCAAGCAGCGTGGCAGACGCCGATGCGGCCGCCGCTTGGGCAGAGGGACGAATGGAATGGGTCGGCATTGATCCCGCCCCGCAAGAGCCTCACGCCTTTATGAACGCCAGCAGCGCGCTGATGGAGGCTATGTCCGCGCCGGACGCCCCAATGCCATCCGGCGCACCCACAATCGATATGACCTGTAGCCGTCCGTTTCTAAGCCACGCGCCAATGGGGCCATCAGCTGCGGTGGCCAAATGGGATGATGGCGCTTTGACGGTCTGGTCCCACACGCAGGGTGTTTACCCCTTGCGCAAGGCACTGGCAGCGGCACTTGATGTTGCGGAAGATGCCATCCGCGTCATCCACGTCTATGGCCCCGGCTGTTACGGCCATAACGGAGCAGACGATGTGGCGATGGACGCAGCCCTGTTAGCGCGCGTCGTGCCGGGGCATCCTGTGCGCCTGATGTGGTCCCGCGCGGCAGAGTTCCAGACAGCACCACTTGGTGCTGCGATGGCCACGCGCGTCCGACTCTGGATGGATGGAGCCAAGATTGCCGCGGCACAGGTCAGTGTCACGAGCCCGCCACACTCCACCCGTCCGGGCACTGCTGGCGCACCATTCTTTCGCTCCGGCACATTGCTGTCGCAAGCGCAGCGGTTCCCAAAGGCACCCGACCTGCCGCCAGAGCGGGGACATGGTGCGGCCCGTAATGCATTCCCGATTTATGGCGCCCCGACCCGCGTTGAACGTAAGCTTGTGAATGATCTCCCGTGGCGTACCTCAGCCCTGCGCGGGTTGGGCGCTCAGGTCAACGTGTTCGCGATCGAAACGGCGCTCGAGTCCGCCCTGATGGACGCGGGTCTGGACCCATTCGAGGGGCGATTGGCAAATCTGACCGAGCCGCGTGCGACGGCCGTTCTGGAGCGGTTGCGCCTTTTCGGGGCTGACCTGATGTCAGAGATGACCGAGGACCGTGGCTGGGGAATCGGGCTGGCCAGATATAAGGGAACCGGCGGCTGGGCTGCGGTGATGACAGAAATTAACCTTGGCGATGATATCCGCGTATCGCGAGTGCGCGTAGTGGCCGACATCGGTGAGGTCATCGACCCGGATGGCGCACGCAACCAACTCGAAGGCGGTGTGATTCAAGCGATCAGCTGGACCTTGAAGGAAGCTGTCACGCTCGACGGCGCGCGCGTTGCCGTGAGCAATTGGGAGGATTATCCGATACTGCCTTTCTCGGAAGTGCCCGAAATCAAGATCGACATTATGGAACGCCCGACAGAGCCCCCGCTGGGATGCGCCGAAGCTGTGGCGGGCCCAACAACAGCCGCTGTGAGCAACGCAGTGCAACGACTGATCGGCGTTCCGATTCAAAGTCTGCCAATCACACGCCACAGCATCGTTGCTGCGGTTTCGACCTCATGAAGCGGCACTGTCAGAGGAAACTTGGTTGAAGTGTGCAAGTGGTACACCTAGCATCACCGGATGACAAAACGCGACCGATTCAAGTACTTCAAGGGCACTGTCAGACAAAATCCGCTTGAGGCGGGCGGGACACCACCCTAGCCTCTTTGGATGACAAAACGCTCTCCATTCAAGTACTTCAAAACCAGCCCCGAGATCATCCGCCTGGCCGTGATGCTCTACGTTCGTTTTCCACTTTCGCTGCGGAATGTCGAAGATCTCCTTCATGAGCGTGGCATCGAAATCAGCCATGAGACAGTCCGGTTTTGGTGGAACAGATTTGGTCCGATGTTTGCGTCTGAGATCCGCAGAAACCGGGTCAGTCGGTTGCGATCCCATTCAATCTGGCAATGGCACCTGGACGAGGTTTTCGTGAAGATTAATGGCGAGACGCACTATCTTTGGCGCGCCGTGGATCACGAAGGCGAGGTATTGGAAAGCTGCGTCACAAAGCGCCGTGATAGCAAAGCAGCATTGAAATTCCTTAGAAGATCAATGAAGCGCTACGGCCAACCTGAAATCATCGTAACGGATAAGCTGCGGTCCTACGGCGCGGCAATGAAAGCTGTTGGAAACCACAAATGTCAGGAAACCGGCCGCTGGCTGAACAATCGCGCTGAGAATTCACATCTGCCATTTCGACGACGAGAACGGGCGATGCTGCGTTTCAGACAAATGCGATGTCTGCAGAAATTCGCCGCCGTTCACTCTTCTGTACACAACCATTTCAACCAGGAACGCCACCTCTACTCACGCGACAACTTCAAGCTCAACCGAACCGCCGCACTCTCTGAGTGGCGTCAGCTTTGTTCCGCATAAGTTCATGCATTCTCGGGCAAACTGAGACTGGTTCGAATTGGTCTGACACCACCACCATACCCGCTATTTCCGCCACGCGCCCGCACGCCTGCGCGTCGTTGCAAACATGTGTGGTTTTGCATGCGGTTACGCGGCTGTTTGCCCGCTGAGGCCACTAAGGGGCTAAGCTGGCAGGGTGTGGGGTTGAGTTGGCTTTGAGCAGCTATAGGACCGCCATCTCTATTCATGCATAAACTTCAAGCTGAACGGCGTCGCTACGCTCTCTGAGTGGCGCCAATTATTGAGCGTATCGATTCAGGCTGCGTCCGTGATTTGTGGTCAAAGGCGTTGTAACAGAAAACCGTATCGTGTTTGATTATTCCTGAACAAATGTTTCAGCAGTCTGGCTGCTCATTTAAACGCAGCAACTCGAAGTTGGCATGACAATCGATGGGAACGAAACATATGGCGCAAAAGCAACCAAATATTCTTTTGATCATGGCCGATCAGATGACGCCGTTTATGTTGGAGGCATGCGGAGGTATAGGCGCAAAAACTGAGAATATGACTAAGTTGGCGGCCCGGTCAGCAAATTTTACCGCGGCTTACACTCCCAGCCCGATCTGCGTACCTGCACGGTCTTGCTTGATGACTGGTCTCTATACCTCAACGACAGGCTGTTATGACAATGGCGATCCTTATCACAGCTTTATCCCAACATTTGCCCATTACTTGACCAATGCAGGTTACGAGACCGTACTGTCAGGAAAAATGCACTTTGTTGGTGCAGACCAGTTGCATGGGTTTGAACGTCGTTTGAACACTGATGTCTATCCGTCTGGATTTATCTGGTCATACTCATTGCCACCCGAAAATGATCCCACTTTTACGGCTTTTGATTTTGCGTCCCAATATGTGGCGGAAAACATTGGTCCAGGTTGGTCAAAGGAGCTTCAATACGACGAGGAAACGCAATTTAAATCTTTAGAATATTTGCGTCATACGCCTGAGAAGTGAGCGTAACATCATACGCAAGCGTCAGGCAGAGGGCATCGCCAAAGCCAAAGAGCGTGGTGTGTACAAGAACCGCAAGCGTAAGCCTGTCATAGACCGTGATGAGGTACGCAAGCTCAAGGCTGAGGGTCTGTCCACGTACAAGATAGCTGACCAGATGGGCATCTCACGTATGTCTGTACATAGGATACTCAATAACGCTGCCTGATGCACCAAACTCCCTAGCTCACACGACCTCATAAACCTAAGCTATCGTGCTTGTAAGAGCCTCTCCATAAATCTCAAGGGAACCCTTAGATTCATAACCAAACGAATTGGGTTGGCCCGTTTTGCAGGTGCGAATCCAAGGTAAAGATTTGGTTTGCGGATGGGTTTGTTCTATGGAAAAGTGAATTTAAACTCGACCAATAATCAACATTGAAAACTTATAGGAGCTAAGGTTGAAACCAATATTATTTCTGTATTTGCTGCTTCCAATATGCCTGGCAGGCAATACGAGCTACGCTTCTGATAAAAAAGAGGGAAGGTTCTTTTTTGATCAACCAGACGTTAATGATGATTTTCAAATCCATTTTAATTACCTGATAACCTTAGATGGTGAGGATAGAGAGTGGGATATAAACGGAAAGCTGGAAAAACTTTTAACAGAGCTGAATGAAGTAATGTACAAAGAAACCAAAGCTAACAAATTCTCCAATGGTGTCGGTAAGCGCTATAAATATGATCGCCGAACTGATGGAAAGCTCGATATTACATTCATCAGGTTGGATAAATATCGTAATGAATTAAGCCAATCACCAAATAATGATATTTCTAAATTTTTGTTTAGAAAAGGGATGAACAATCCCAAAAAACTGTATTTTAACTTCGCTGATTTTGAACATGAAGATGGTGGAATTGCAGGTGTTGGAGTTGGAAATATCTTTATGCGGCATCATAAAATGAAACGTAAAGGTTTTATGCTTAAGAACACCCTTCACGAGCTTCATCATACCCAAGGCGGCGCTTTTGCTTGTGTGCCTGGAACAAAGAATAATCACTTGGTTGATCGTTTTGATAATACTCAACACCAGCTTAAAGGTGGCTTGAAACTTAATCATTTAATATACAAGCATAACGTTGAGGGCTGCCCGCAACTTGCAGACAGCGTATACTTAACTCCCACATCCACCGATCCTTATGACCCATTTCAGCTTAATTGCCTGTTTAATATGGATAAATATAATCACAAAGATTTAACAAACGTGATAGAAAAATTGAAAACGGAAGGTAGATATAATTGGAGAACTAAATTTGGTGCTTCCTGCCAGTGGCGTGACGGCCAAAAAGATAGCAAGGGTTACTTTATGATGGGCTCCAACGTTAATATTTTAAATAAATAAAATACATGGTTCTCATCGATGATCGCGATTTTAGAAGCTCGGCATCACCTGTGGCCTCTGTAAGCACCATACGTTGCTCGAGGTAGCAAACCTTATAGCAGTCGTTGGAGGCGCCCCGACCGCCCACTAGGTACATCAGAGAGTTAGATGCAACAACTGCGGCGTGCAGGGTAACAACACGTATCAGATTGTTTATACGGGAACTCCGATGTTGCTATGGATGGGTGTGGGGGTTAACCACTCTAATATTAGATATTGATTTTAAATTTCACCTACCTTTGACTTGCTTCACAGGTTGATGAGGAGATAGCAAATGGTAAAATATTTAGGCGCAATAATTATTATAATCGTTGTCGCTTCTGGCATTCAGACGGGAGCGGGCCTTGATCGCGCAATGGACGCGTTATCCTTACTTTTCGTGATTGGTGTCGCCCTTGGTCATGCGTTAGGTGCAAAAGATGGTGAGAATAAAATCACACGATTTGGTGATGGATGTGTTCGCGGTGGCTGGCTTGGTTTCCTGGTCGGCGTAAGTTTGATTGCGGGAACGGACTTTGCTGCACAGATGGAATTTAGCATGATAATGCCAGCAATGGCTGTTGCCTTGTTAGCACCACTGTATGGCTACTTCTTCAAGATTGTCACCATGCAGTTAGAATGATTTACATAGCTTAATCACTCGTAAAACATTGTATACGATAGTTATAACGAACATTATAGCTAATGAAATTAGTGCAAGCCAGCCAGTTAGACTGTAATCACTGGGGTCACACTCATACGCCCACATAGCAAAAATAATTGTTGTTAGTATTGCGATACCAATGTGCAGCTTTTTACGTTCTTCTATTCCTGTCATATCAACTTATTCCATCTGGAAAATAACAATCCTTAGATGTTTTTTGCTAGAGTACTTTCACACGCGCCTTCCACAACAGCCTAAACTTAGTAAGCATCACCTGTGGCTTCTATAAGCACCACACGCTTCCATTGGTAGCAAACCTCACATGACAGGCTTTTCGTTAAATAACGGTTGGTTGGCCCCAACAAAATCTAGGTTCTCCAGCTGCCCAGTTCATCATTGCTGCCTCAAACTGGCTACCTTCTCCTCTTTCAGGAATTTTAAAGTAATTATTAAAGGTTTCCTGACTTTCCCATTTTTCCCAAAGATGAAAACATGCAGTGCCGTCTTCTGCGGTAGTAATCATCCACTCAGCAGATATAAAACCAACTTGTTGCTTTGTAAGTGCAAAACCCTCATCCGAATTGCATAGATTACTAAAATCTTTTGTATGCGCGGGCTTAAGCGGGATTTCAATGTATACGGTTTCAGACATAGCTTTCTCCTTCTAACATAAGATCAGCAAAAGTTATTGTGATAATCCTGTCCAGTTCAAACCTTAGAGCAGTTATCGGAGGCGGCAGCACAGCCCATGAGGTACGTCAGAGGGCCAGATGCCATAACTGTGGCGTGAAGGGTAACAACACGTATCAGATCGTTTACACGGGTAACTCTGGTATTGCGATGGATGGGGCTGGGGTTAGGTCGGATTAGTTCTGTCGCTGGTTCCACAACTGCACAACATCAGTAAACTCCGCGGTTCTAGCCGTGTGTAACGCGGCGGAAGGTTGAGCGAAGCGAACCCTTTGAAAAAGGGCTTGACCTGAAGTCCGTGTGGGGGCACCACAAAATCAAACACATAGCCAAATATCCTAAACAATGAGCAAATCTCAGCGAGACGCTCAGCGAGACAAAGTGGCGTGGAACCACGTAGAATTTCCTCATTTGATACTTGATTTGCGAGTCTATTTCCGCCACGCGCCCGCACGCCTGCGCGTCGTTGCAAACATGTGCGGTTTTGCACGTGGTTACGCGGCTGTTTGCCTGCTGGGGCCACTGTGGTTTGCTTAAAGCGCTACGAGGGCTGGGTGTGGGGTTAGATTGCTTGTACAGTCCTAAATGAACGCCACTTCTACTCACGAGACAATTTCAAGCTCAATCGAACTGCCGCTCTTACTGAGTGGTGCCAACTATTGAGCGCATAGGTTCAGGCTGCGCTAGCAAGCTGATGCGAGTTCTCATTTGTATGAGAGGACCATTTTACCTAGTTAAAAAACCGCATGAGCAGTCGAAATAATCGTCTAAAACTTGAAGAGTATGGTGGATAAAATAGACGAACTAGAGAAAATCGACTTTGATAAGAAACTGGGCGTAGTTTTGAAAA